>Ga0351892_10075_pt1 | contig 40419 bp, 41 predicted proteins | sample TotcelFGM3001K14_FD_206763 | JGI IMG/M metagenome (GOLD analysis project Ga0351892, IMG submission 206763) | Enriched cells from coal bed in the Powder River Basin, Montana, United States - Total cells FGM rep3 HSBNCT.FGM.300.1.K14 ... | reverse complement strand
TTCACTACAACCTTTCCGGCGCTGCCCGCAAAGCCTTGGTTACCGCCATCGCTGAGGAACTGAACCAACCCGCCCATTACCAAGGTGCTCCCACCTTCGCCTACGAGGTGGGTGGCTACAAAATCGACAAGACCGGCATGATGGAGGGTACCGACAACCGCGGGCTGGTCGCCGACCTGCTTTGATTGCACGATTTCAAAGCTGAACGGGAGGAATACGACACGGTGCCCCATGCTGATGAACCCATTCCTGATGATATGGCAATTCCTGAAACAGCCGCCTTGGGCGGTAAGGTCAGCCCCTATCATGACGAGCAGGAGCCGCCTGCGTACGCGCAGCCAAAAGGCGATGCCTTGGCAATTGAGGTTCCGCTGACGGGCTTCACACCCGACAAACTGGAGAACCTGATCAAGCTGGTCAAAGCGAAGGAAAACCTGCTCCGAACTGCCCTTGGTGCTGACGCCTTGCCGATTCAGCAAACCGTCGATACCCTCAGGTTCCCATGGTTTTCCTTGGAGGAAAGCGCCCCAGACAACAGCGATAAGGTCAAAGCCTACACCATGCTGGTCGAGAAGCTCTGCGCAGCAGCCATGCAGCAGAAACGCGTTACCGCCAAGGAAAAGCACGTGAAAAATGAGAAGTTCGCGTTCCGCGTTTTCCTGATCAGGCTTGGTTTTGTGGGTGATGAGTACCGTATCACCAGAAAAATCCTGCTTAAGAATCTCTCCGGCAACAGCGCGTTCAAGAACGGCGCGCCCAGCAAACAGGAGGTGGCTGTGGATGAATAAGTTCCCTTCGAAGGAAATCGTGCTGGCTCTTCGCAGGCAATACCCCAAAGGTACCCGCGTAGCCCTCGTCCGAATGAACGATCCCTACACCAAGTTGCGGCCAGGTGATCTGGGCACCGTGGATTTCATTGACGATGCTGGAACCACGTTTTGCTTATGGGACAACGGCTCAGTGCTCGGCATTGCGTATGAGGAGGACGCAATCCGTTTCCTTGATAACGAAGACGTTTCTGACTAAGCGCGTCAGACACCGACCTACAAGAGCTTCATCACGAGGCTCTTTTTCATTAACGCAGAAAAGGGGTGGGCATAATACGAACGCTGAAAAAGTATAAACCCACTGCCTTCATGGCCAAAACCTCGCAGTACAGCCCAGGGGCCGCCGACTATGCCGTGTCCTTTATCGAAGCGCTGGCTCACACCAAAGGCAGTTGGGCTGGAAAACCCTTTCAACTGATCGACTGGCAGGAGCAGATTATCCGCGATGTGTTCGGAATTCTGAAACCCAACGGGTATCGACAGTTCAACACCGCCTATGTAGAGATTCCCAAGAAAATGGGTTGGAATAAAGCAATCCCATGCTGTGGAACACGTTCCGACCTTTGAAACCCCCTTGTTTCCTGCCAAAACCGTTTGTCCGCTTCTCGCTGACCCCTTTGATCCGCGGCACCCTTTCTAGCATTACTGCCATGTCCTTTACATTGCTTTTTGTTGCATCAATCCCGTTCGTTCATCATCATATCAAGGATACTCAAAGCAAAGTAAACGTGTTCGAACCTCATCTTCCTCAATGGCTGGAAAGCGCCCTGCTGGCACCGCGAAGCGGTTGTCGGCGCGGTCGTCATTCACTTGTGAAACCTCGCCCACCATGACCGGCCCCGCGCCTTGCTGCCCCCAGAAACTATGGTAGAGTCGCGGCGGTAGCGCAATGCTTTCCCCGGGATAGAGGGTCACCGTGCCACCGGCGGTCACGGTTTTGACACGACCGTCCAGCCGAACAACCACATCGCTCACAAGGTCGAGGCCTTCATCCGGCAGGCTGTTGTTCAGGCTTACGATCAGGTTGCCCCCGCCGCGGTTGATGATGTCCTCCATCTTATGCCAGTGAAAGTGGCAGGGCGTGACCTGCCCAGGTCGCACCAGCATGATCTTTTCGGCATAGGGCTTTGGGTAACGCGGGTCGCCGGTGCTGCCGTTGCGCAGGGTAAATAAAAGCAGTCCCTGCGCCTCAAAATTGCCGCTGCCGAAATCGGTCAAGTCCCAGCCCAGCATAACGTCGCGGATCTCCTCCGCTTCGACGGCATGTGCCTGCCAGTCCGCATCTGTCCAATAAGCGAAGGGCGGCAGAGCAAACCGCTGCTGCTGAAAGAAAGCGATCGCTTCATCGATATATCGGTTGATCTGACTGCGTTTCAAAAGCAATGCCCCTTTCATCGGCCCGCACCTTACCGCACGGCGCAGCTTAGCCACGGTTGCTGTTGCGGTTTGGGATTGGAACCTCCCTGCGTTTGTGCGGGTCAGCGCTTTGCACCCTGCGTGCGCAGGTAGTCCACAAACACCGCCAGCAGGATCACCACACCCTTGACCACATACTGCCAGAAAGAGTTTACGTTAAGCAGGTTCAAGCCGTTATTGAGCACACCGATAATCAGCGCGCCGATGATCGTACCGCCGATTTTGCCCGAGCCGCCCGCCATGCTGGTGCCGCCCACCACCACCGCCGCGATGGCATCCATCTCCGCGCCGTCGCCAGCCGTGGGCTGGCCGCTGTACATGCGCGACGCAAGCACAATGCCTGCCAGCCCGGCCATCAGGCCCGCGAAGGAGTGCACCAGAAACTTGACACGCGCCACATCAATACCGGAAAAACGTGCCGCAAGCGGGTTGCCGCCCACAGCATAAATATGCCGCCCAAGCCTGCTCTTATTCATAATCAGCGAGGAGATGATGGCCACAATCACCAGCAAAATCACCGGCACGGGGATGCTGCCGATATACCCTGCGCCTAAAAACTGAAACTCCTTGGTAACCACTCGCACGGGTGAACCGCCCGTATACACGTAGGCAAGGCCCTTGGCGATGTTCATGGTCGCCAGCGTGACAATAAAGGGCGGGATGGTCGTCTTACTGATGACCAGGCCGTTGCACATGCCCACGATCAGGCCCACCGCCAGCCCCGCCAGTAGCCCCACGGGCAGCGGCAGGCCGTAGCGCACCACGCACCCAGCCGAAACGCAGCCGCTGAGAGCGATCACCGAGCCCACCGACAGGTCAATGCCGCCCAGGATGATGACCATCGTCATGCCGCAGGCCAGGTATAGGTTGGTGGATATCTGCCGCAGGACGTTAAACACATTTTTGGACGTGAGGAAGGACGGCTGCGTGCTGGGGTTGATGGACAAAAACAGCACCAGCACCAGAAACGCGATGATGATACCCATGTTCTCCTTGCCATAGCGGCGGATGCTCCGCACCAGGCGGGGCGACTGTTTCACTGCGGAACGCTGAGCGTTTTGCATACCCATCCTCCTGAATCGATCGCTATTTATTCGGCAGCCAGCTGCATGATGCGCTCCTGGGATACCTCTTCGCGCGTCAGGCAGCCCTTGGTGCGCCCTTCCGCCATCACATAGATGCGGTCGCTCATGTTGATCACCTCGGGCAGCTCGCTAGAGATCATGATGATCGACACACCCTGCTTGGTCAGGTCGTTAATGATGGCGTAGATTTCGGACTTGGCGCCCACATCCACGCCGCGCGTGGGCTCATCCAGAATCAGGATCTTGGGCATGGTCGCCAGCCAGCGCCCAATCATCACCTTTTGCTGGTTTCCGCCGGACAGGTTGCCGATGGTCTGCTCCAGCGACGGGGTCTTGGTGTGCATGATATCCACATAATGCTGGGCGATGCTCTCCTCCTTGGCGGGCCGGTAGATCAACCCACGGATGAACGCGCGCAGCACTTCGATGGTCGCGTTATAGCTCACGCTTTGCACCTTGTAAAGGCCCTCTTCCTTACGGTTTTCGGGCACAAGGGCAATGCCGTACTGGGTGGCCTTCACGGGGTTGTCCACCCGAATTTTGCGCTTTTCCAGATAAATATCGCCGGTATAGTGCGGCGCAAGGCCAAACAGGCACTTCATGGCCTCGCTGCGCCCCGCGCCCACCAGACCCGCAAAACCCAATATCTCGCCCCGCCGCACGGTAAAGCTCACGTCCTTGACCATCTTGCCGTCGCACAGGTGCTCGCAGCGTAGCACCTCCTCCTGCGTGGCCACATCGTCGCGGATGTAGTACTGGGTCAGCTCCCGCCCCACCATCATGGAAATCAGGCGATCCTTGGTGGTGTTTTTCACCACCTCGGTACCGATGTACATGCCGTCGCGCAGCACAGTCACGCGGTCGCAGATCTCATCCAGCTCGCGCATCTTGTGCGATATATAGATGATGCCTACGCCCGTTTGCGCAAGGTTACGAATGGTATTGAACAAAAACCCGACTTCCTTGTCCGATATGGAGGAGGTGGGCTCGTCCATTACCAGTATTCTAGAGCGGTAGGAGATGGCTTTCACGATTTCGACCATCTGCTGCTGGGCAATGGTCAATTTACCCACCAGCGAATCGGCGTCGATATGCATTTCATAGGTGTCCAAAAGCGTCTGCGCGTCGCGGATCATCCGTTCGTGATCCACAAAGCCGAAGCGCATGGGTTCGCGGCCCAGGTAAATATTCTCGGCCACGGTCATATGGGGCACCAGCACCAGTTCCTGATGGATGATTGCGATGCCGTGACGCTGTGCATCGTGCACGCTGTGGATCTCCACCGGATTGCCGCCGATCTCGATCTCGCCCTGGTCGGCGGTGTAGATGCCACCCAGCACCTTGATCAGCGTGGATTTGCCGGCCCCGTTCTCCCCCAGGATGGCGTGCACCTCGCCCTCCAGCAGCTCCAGCTGCACATCGCGAAGCGCGTAAACGCCGGGGAACTTCTTGTGTACGTTATTCATCCTCAGCAAAACCGTGGCGCTCAAACAATCACCTTCTCCAATGTTTGGGAAAAGTACCACCGAACAAGTGATGCACTTGTTCGGTGGTACGATTCGCCGCTTGCGATGGGCGCGCCGCGCAGCCTGTGCGGGCGTTGCCGCCCGGACTTTGCCCACGGAGCGGCGCGACGGGGCTCACCGCTTCGGTTCGGTCGATTTACTGCCAGCCGTCGGTGCCGTATTCGGCCACGTTGTCCGCGGTGATCAGGAAGGTGGGCACGGGGTAGCGGGCGTCAACCTTCTCGCCCTTCATAAACTGGTACATCACATCAACAGACATGAGTGCGATAGACTTGGGGGACTGGGCGCCGCTGCCTTCGATCAGCGAATCGGGGGCTGCGATTTCCGCCTTGATGTCCGGGGAACCATCCACGCCATAGATCAGGCATTCGGTGATGCCGGCAGCATTGGCAGCGGCCAGCGCGCCCAACGCGGTGGGGTCATTGCCGCCGAAGATGGCAACCACATCGCCGTTGGCCTGCAGCAGGTCTTCCGCGATGCCCATGGCCTTCTCCAGGTTGCCGCGCGCATCCTGCTGCGCAACGATTTCAAAGCCCTTGCCCTCGATGGCGGCCAGGAAGCCGTTGGTGCGGTCTACCACGGAGTTCATGGTCGGGGAATCCAGCACGATGATCTTGCCGCCGTCGGGGCGCTTGGCAACAAGGTCATCACCGCACACCTTGCCCGCGTTGTAGTTGTCCGAGCCGATGTAGGATGCGACGTAGCTCAGGTCAGCTACTTCGGTGTCAAAGTTGATGATGGGGATCCCGGCGGCCTTGAGCATGTCCAGCGCCGGCAGGATGCCCTCCGCCTCGGCGGGGTTGAGGAAGATGGCGTCGATCCCCTGTGTGATCATATCTTCCACCTGCTGGATCTGCAAGGTCACGTCGTTGGCGGGGTCGGTGGCGATCAGGGTATCGCCATTGGCCTCCACTGCTTCGCGCATCGCCTTTTCGATGACCACGAAGAAGGGGTTGGTGCCGTCCATGCAGGTATAGCCGAACTTATACTCGGCCACCGCGGCGGCGCAGCCCAGCCCAAGGCTGAACACCAGAATCAGGGCTACCAGTGCAAGCAGTTTGGTTTTCATGATCCCTACCTCCATTTGATTTGTTCACCGGTTCGCACCCGCGCGCCGCGTGCGTTTGCGGGCGTTGCCCGCATGGCCTGCCGCTTCCCGCGCATTTTGGCCACGGGCAATGCTTTCCATGCAGGCGCAACCCCGAGCGCAACCCACTTGTGCACGGCTTTGAACCGGCTCGACTCGCTGTTGCGAGTACCAATGGCCGTATTGTACGCATTTCAACCAGAAAGTGCACCTGCCATATGTCACGATATGCTCGGTACATTTGCAACTTCCGCCCATGACAATTGTCACCCAAAGGTGTTACTGCTGCAAAAAGCGGTCCAGGTTGTGCTCCAGAATCTTAAACGTGCTCTCCACCTCGCGCTGGTTCTCGATCACCGAGTCGATCTCACCCTTGAGCAGTGAAAACGCCTGCGAATACTTGGAGAAGTTGGGCACGTTCACACCGCCCTCGATCACAGCGTTGAGCAACTGCGAGTTGATAGCGTATTCGCTTTCGTCGCTGTCCGCCTGCATCATGCGCTCCGCCTCGTGCGACGAGGTAACAGCGCGCAAAACCGACGCTCCCTGCGAATACTGGTAGAGCATGAACTGGATGGTTTCATCATACACCATTGTTTTAAGGAACTCCCATGCCAGTTCCTCCTGCATGGTCTGGGCGGAGATGGCCATCAACAGAGAGCTGACCTGCGATACGTTGCCCCCTTCCGGTCCGGCGGGCAGTGTGATGCAGTCCCACTGGAAGTCGGAATACTTGATGGTTTTGTAGGGGTACATCTTGTAGGTGCGATAGTCTGAAAAGCGCATGGGCATAAAGGCCACCCTGCCGATGTCAAAATCCTCCTGCGTGACCTTCTGGCCCTGATTGAGCTCCAAAAGCCGCCTTGTAAAGCGTACAGCTTCGGTCACTTTGCTGCTGGACACAGTGGCGTGCTGGCCTTCCAGGTCAAACAGCGCACCGTCGTTGGAGTACATGGCATGTTCCCAGTTATAGTTGAACGTACCGAACTGGTCGATCACACCGTCGCCGTCGATGTCGCGGGTCACCTTACGGCAGATGGCCATCAGGTCGTCCCACGTCCAGTCGGCGGCGGGCGTGGGGATGTGCTCGTTTTGCAACAGCGTTTTGTTCACGAACATCAAGGTAGGCACAACCTCGTAGGGCAGGGCATACTGCTGACCTTCGAACTCGCCTGCGTCAAGCGCCGTGGTGTAAAAGCGGCCTACGTCAAAATCCGCGTCGTGCTGCATGAGCCCGTCCAGCCGTTTGAGCAACCCCGCTGTGCCCAGCACCTCAAAATCATCCGCCAGTACGAATAAAACGTCGGGCGCGTGGCCGATCATGTACTGCTGCGCAAGCCACTCAGAATAGTCTTCCTTGGGAATGCCACCGTAATAATGCACATTCACGTGTGGGTGCTGGCGCTCAAAGCGCTCGATAGCCGCGTCAATGATGTTGAAACTGTTGGGGTTAGAAACATCCCAGTTACTGCCGGAAAACAGCCCCACCTCCAGCGTTGCGGGCCGCGCGGGCAGCAGCAGTATTAGGCATACCACGGCGCACAGCAGCGCGCACGTCCCGCCGATGAGCCACAGCTGACTACGCTTTTTCATGCTCATCCCCCGCCACGTAGTTTTTGCGGCGCATTTGCAAAGCCCAAATGGCCAGCTGCGTACGGTCGCGAAGCTGGAGCTTTTTAAGAATAGTGCTCAGGTAATTGCGCACCGTGCCCTCGGACAAGTAGAGCATCTCCGCGATTTCCTTATTGGAGGAGCCGTGCTCAATGCGCTCAATCACTTTCCACTCCATGGTCGTGAGCTCGTCCAGCGCCACGGCGTCGGTCTCCATGGTGTAGTCGCTCTTGGCCATTCGGGAAAACATTTTGACCACCTTGGAGGCGATGTCTTGGTTCAAGGTGGTCTGCCCGTGATATACGCTTTCCACCGCGGCAATCAGATCCTGCGCGCTCATCCCCTTGAGCAGATAGCCGTCCGCGCCAAACTTGAAGGCGTTGTAGATATACTCGTCGTCATCAAACGTCGTCAGGATGATGATGTGGATATCCTCATACTGCGCCTTCATGAGCTTTGTGCACTGGACGCCGTCCATTTCGGGCATGCGGGCGTCCATCAGCACCACGTCGGGGCGCTCCTTGCGCACCATTGCCAGCGCTTCGTTGCCGTTGCAGGCAAGCCCCGTCACCTTGACTTTGCTGGAGCCCTCCAGAATGATTTTCAGGCTGTGACGGATCAACTCCTGATCGTCCGCGATGAGAACCTTGATCAACGCTCATCCCTCCGATTTAGTTCTGATGGGCAGCTCGGCCGTCACGCAAAACCCCTTGTGCCCGTCAAAGGTTATCTGGCCGTTAAGCTTTTCGATCCGCTCCTGCATGTGCGTTGTGCCAAAGCCCTTCTGGAAATACAGGCAACCCAGCCCGTTATCGGTGATGTTCACCTTCAGGGTGCGCTCCGCCATGCGGATGCTCAGCTGGATGCGCGTGGCCTGCCCGTGGCGGATGGCGTTGGTGATGCTCTCCTGCACCAGCCGGTAGATAGCCTGTTCCTCATCCTCGTCAAACTCGGTGGTGCCAACCAGGTATTCAAACTCGATGGTCGTATTGGTGGTGGCGTTCACGCGCGACACCATTTCCTTGATCGCTCGCGCCAGATTGAAACGTTCTATGGCATCCGGCCGCAGCTGTTTGACCGACTGGCGGATATCCTGCAAGCCCATGCGCGTGACCTCGCTCAGCTGCTCTAGTTGCTTGCGGGTGTTTTCCTTGGAGGTGTCAATCATTGTCAGACACGCATCAAGGCCAGCAGAAAGCCCTGTGAGCGTATGACCCAGCGTGTCGTGTATTTCACGGGCTAGGCGATTGCGTTCCTTTGTTTCACCCATCTTCTCCTGAAGGATGGCATACTCGTGCAGATCCTCGTTGGCCTGCTTTAGCTCATCGTTTGCGGCAGCCAGCCTGCTGTACAGCTGGTTGACTTCCTCAATGGTCCCCTGCTGCTTTTGGATCACAAACGCGCAATATGTGAAAAACAGCACCATGTTGACCGCAACCAAGGCGTTGAACAGCAATAGTAACGTACGCTGCGTCGTGGCCCCGAAATATGCAAAATAGGAGTTGATGGAGAACAACGGTACATTGAGGGACAATAGCTTGGCATCCGTGCCTAGAAAAGCGATCACCGCCAGCACGAAAAGCATGTACTGCGCGCGTCTGCTCTTCAAGTATAGCAGCGCGCTGGTGAACACCCACAGGATCAGCCCGTTGTAGTTGAAGTTTAGGATGGTAATAATCGCAAAGCTGATGAGCAGATCCAACGTGGCGGTCAGGGGTACCACCGTCGGGTGTGACTGCCCAAACCGATCGCGCCCCCACAGCGACAGCAGGAGCAGCAGCAGCAACAGGAACACCTCTATCACCAGCATGGTGGGGTCGCGCGGGATGGCGTCTACGTTTTGCAGAAACGTGCGCGCCTGATAGTCCGTGCAGATGAAGTAAGTGGTCAGGTACACCGTCATGCTTACGAAAATGCACGTGAGCAGGTTGACCCCCAGCATTGTGTACTTGATCAGTTCCAGCTGATATCGTCTCATGCGGGCGCTCCTTACTGCCAGCCGTCCGCGTCGAACTCGGCTAGATTTTCGCGGGTGATCAGCGTTACGGGGATGAGTATCTCTTTCTGGATATTCTTTCCGGCCAGATAGTCATAGGCGGTTTGCGCCGCCTTCTTGCCCATCTCGATAGGTCGCTGTGCGCTGCTTCCCTCGATAAAGCCCCGCCCGATCATCTGCTTGCCGTCCGGCGAACCGTCGATGCCGTAAATGAGCAACGATTTGGTGACAGCTTTCTTTTGGATGGCGGCTAGCACACCCAGCGCGGTGGGGTCGTTGCCGCCTAGGATGATGTCAAAATCGACGCCTTGCTCCAGAATGCCCAGCATGAACTCCATCGCAACTTCAAGCTCGGCGGTGCCCAGCATGTGGGAGACTACCTCGTAATCGGGGTGGTCGCGTAGGGTGTCCAGAAAGCCCTGTACGCGCAGGTTGGTGGAGTTTATCTCTTTGTGGTTGATGATCACGATTCTTGCGTTGTCGGTCTTTCTCAACACATCATAGGCAATCTGTACACCCGCGTCGTAGTTGTCCGACAGGATGGAGCACACCACCAGATCGTTGCGGTATACGAAGGAATCTACATTAAACACAGGGATTCCAGCGTCGCGGCATAGTAGCAGCGCGGGCTCGACGCCTTTCCAGTCTACCGGTTGCAGGAAGATGGCCGTCACCCCTTCCTCTATTAGATCCGAAATCTGCTCGTTCTGCTTCAGCTGATCTTGCGCAGGGTCGCGAGTGATCAGGATATCTCCGTTGGCGGTTATCACTTCCTTGATGCTGTTGTTCAACGCCGGAAAGTAGGGGTTGTTCATGGCCATATAGGTAGCGCCAAACTTGCGGGGGGTTCTATCATGTGGGTTAACAGGGGTCTTGTTTAGGCTGAAATTTACCATCAAACCAGCGCACACGATTACAAGTGCACCCCATAGCCCAAGAAAAACATATGGCTTTCTCATACAGTCAAGTCTCCTGTTGGTTTGTTCGACCTATTTAACTAAACGCTTACCTTTTACATGACACATACATGCCAAGCAGCACAAACATGATAAAATCGGTTACCAAGATTTGTAGAAGCTATTCAGACTTATTCAGTTCTTAAGCACATTCGAGTACAAATGAACTAATTCGTGACGCTTGCGCTTATCCCTCTTCATGGTAGCCCAATTAGGTCAAAAATTCGAAATTGTGGGCTGTTCCGCACGGCGACGGCGTTTTTCTTCATCGCCAACGACGGGCTCAGCATCATTGAAAACGTTGGCGAACTGGGCGTGAAGCTGCCCGCGTTTCTGGTGCGGGTGCTGGAAAAGCTCAAGGATACCAGTGAGCAGACGGGCAAGGACGATAACGACACCAAGGGGGACGGCGAGTAATCGCCGCCCTCTTTTCGGTTGGAGGGACAAGTATGACGGTCAAGACGAATCTGGGTCTGGTTGAGTGGGCGAAGGCGTGGCTGGGTCAAGTTTATTGGTACGGCTGCTGTTGCTACGCATGTACGCAAAGTCTGTTGGAGCGCAAAACCAAGCAATACCCCAAGTCCTATGCGGAAAACCGCATGAGTCGCTACCGGGCGGACATTGCCGCAGGCAAAAAATGCGCCGACTGCATTGGGCTGATTAAAGGCTATTACTGGACGCGCGAGGACGGCACACAGGTCTACGGCCTGGACGGCAGGCTGGATCAGAGCGCGAACGGCGCATACAATGCCGCAAAGGTTAAAGGCACAATCGACACCCTGCCGGAACTGCCCGGCCTGATCCTATGGAAAAGCGGCCATGTGGGCGTATACATCGGCAACGGCGAGGCCATTGAAGCTAAGGGTTTCAACTATGGCATCGTGAAAACCAAGGTCAAGGGGCGCGGCTGGACGCACTGGTTCCGCTCGCCCTACATCGACTACATCACCGAAGGGAGCGCGGGCGATGCGCAGACAGGCGTGGAGGAGACAGAATCGGATGCGAACCAACCCGCTGAAGGTGGCGCGGAAGAATCGGCGCCGGATCTGGGCACACGGCTGCTACGCGTTACACAGGGGCAGCCGTTGATGCGCGGCAGCGATGTACTTGCTGTACAAACGCGGCTACTTGCCAAGGGGTATGCGCCCGGTAGGCTTGACGGGGTATACGGGAACCTCACCAAGGCTGCTGTGGTGGCGCTGCAAACGGCCTGTGGCATCAAGGCGGATGGTATTGTGGGGCCGGCTACGCGGGTGTTTCTACGATAAGAGCTGTCAATTCACGGGAGAGGGGTGTGCCGGGTGACTGAGCAACAGAAAGAGCAGATCATGGGCATGCGGCTAAAAGGCCACAGCCACACAGCGATTGCAGACTCGCTGGGGTTATCGCGCAACACCGTGAAATCATTCTGTCTGCGAAACATTCGCGTTAAACTCCATGAAGAAACGGTCACCCCGATCAGCAAAGGCGTCTGTGCCCGGTGTGGCAAGGGCTTCACGCTATGTCCAGGGCATCGGCAACGCCGCTTTTGCTCTGATCATTGCCGGATGGTCTGGTGGAATACGCATCGGGATCTGCTCAAGAGCAATGCTAAGGTGGAGCATACCTGCGCCTGTTGCGGTAAGCGTTTTATGGGATATGAACAGCAGCGTCGGAAGTATTGTTCCCATGCCTGCTATATCACAGCTCGTTATAGAAAGGTGTCGTGAACGCTATAGATGACAATGTTTTCTCCTATTGCTCCGCGATGGCGCAGGCGCGTCGGATGCTATCCCTGCGGCTGATCAACAGGGAGGAGTACGCTAAAATTGATACCATGATGCTGCATAAATACGGTTTATCTTTGGGTAGTCTGTTTCGCGACACGACCTTGATAACGGGCTAATATCGAGCTAACATGTCACACCATGGAGGTGTGGAGATGCCTAAAATTATAAGGAAAATCGAGCATCCAATAGGGTTAGAGCGACGGCTACGGGTGGCGGCTTACGCCCGCGTATCCAGCGGCAAGGACGCGATGCTCCATTCCCTGTCGGCACAGGTCAGCTACTACAGCGCGTTTATCCAGCAACATCCTGGGTGGCAGTATTGCGGTGTCTATGCCGATGAAGCCCTCACCGGAACCAAGGATGCTCGCGACGGTTTTCAGCGGCTGCTGACGGACTGCTGCAACGGTCAGATCGATCTGGTGGTCACAAAATCCATCTCCCGCTTTGCACGCAACACGGTCACATTGCTTGAGACCGTGCGAGAGCTCAAAGCGCTGGGGGTGGATGTTTTCTTTGAAGAGCAGAATCTGCACAGCATCAGCACAGACGGCGAGCTGATGATTACCATTCTGGCCTCCTACGCTCAGGAGGAAAGTCTCTCAGCCAGTGAAAATCAGAAGTGGCGGGTTCGCAAAGGGTTTGCAAGCGGCGAGCTGGTCAACTGGCGGTTCATGTTCGGATACGATATTGATAAGACCGGGATCCATATCAACCCTCGCGAGGCGTTGGTGGTTCAGGAGATTTTCCGACGCGCTCTTGCTGGGGATACCTTTGGCGCCATTTGCCGCGGTCTGAATGCGCGAGGGGTAAGCGGTGCCTTGGGCGGTAAGTGGAGCGTGCCCCGGATCCATGCCATCCTCAGCAACGAAAAGTACACAGGCAACGCACTGCTGCAAAAACGCTATCGCAACAACCATCTGGAGAAAAAGCTCTGCCACAATCATGGCGAGCTGCCCAGGTATTTTGCGACAGAATCCCATCCCGCCATCATCGACGAAGCTACGTTTCAAGCGGCACAGGACTTGCTCACACGCCTCGCAGAGAAAACTTCATACCGAGCCAAGCCAAAGCTGAGCGAGTTCACAGGGTTGATCCTTTGCCCCCATTGCGGCATGTCTTACAAGCGGGTTACGAGCAATGGCAACGTTGGTTGGAATTGCAAAACATATCAGGAAATGGGCAAACGCTTCTGTCGGGGCAAGAAGATCCCAGAAGATACGCTGAAAACGGCGTGTGCTGAGATACTTGGACTGGCCGAATACGATGTTGATGTTATTATGGCTAGCGTCGATTCCATTGTGGTTCCCGAGGATAACCGATTGCAATTACATCTGAAGGATGGTCGTATGCTTGAAACTGCTTGGCTTGATCGCTCAAGGGCTGCCAGCTGGCAGCCTGATATGAAAGAAGCCGCTCGGCAGCGGATGTTAAACAGGAGGCATCTCTGATGGCAAGCTCGATCACCTGCTTTCCGGCGACCAAAAACCTGTTCACGGCAATCCCCACGGCTTCCCTGTCCAGACGGCGGGTCGCAGCCTATGCCCGCGTTTCTACCGACAGCGACGAGCAGTTCACAAGTTACGAGGCGCAGATCGACTACTACACTAAGCTCATCCGTCAGCGTGAGGATTGGTCCTACGTGTCGGTGTATACCGACGAGGGCATCACTGGCACCAACACCAAGCGGCGTGAGGGTTTCAATCAGATGGTAGCAGATGCGCTCGCTGGGAAAATCGACCTGATCGTCACCAAGTCCGTCAGCCGCTTTGCCCGCAATACCGTGGACAGCTTGGTCACGGTGCGCAAACTCAAGGAACGTGGTGTAGAGATTTTCTTTGAAAAAGAGAACATCTGGACGCTGGATTCCAAGGGCGAATTGCTGATTACAATCATGTCGTCACTCGCTCAGGAGGAGAGTCGCAGTATCTCTGAAAACGTCACATGGGGGCAGCGGAAGCGGTTTGCCGATGGCAAGGTTAGCATGCCCTACAAGCATTTTCTGGGTTATGAGAATGGTGAAAACGGGCAACCCGTGGTCAACGAAAAAGAGGCCGCGATTGTCAGGCTCATCTTCCGCCTGTTTTTGGAGGGGAAAACCCCGGCTGGCATTTGCCGCCATTTGGATGCAAGCGGTATCCCAACACCCTCTGGTAAACAGAAATGGAGCCAAACCACGGTAAACAGTATCCTGCGAAATGAGAAGTACAAGGGCGATGCCTTGCTGCAGAAGCGTTTCACGGTGGATTTCCTCACCAAGCGGACGAAAACCAACACCGGCGAGGTGCCGCAGTTCTATGTGGAAGGTAGTCATACGGCTATTATCAGCCCACAGGAATTTGACATGGTGCAGGCCGAAATTGAGCGCAGAAAGGCTATCGGTGGGAATTACAGCGGCAGCAGCGTGTTTTCTTCTAAGCTGGTCTGCGCTGATTGCGGCGCCTTCTTCGGCCAGAAAGTCTGGCATTCCACCGACAAGTATCGCATGGTCATCTGGCGCTGCAATGCCAAATTCAAGGGTGAGCACAAGTGCGCTACCCCTCACCTGACGGAAGACGAGATCAAGGCTGAGTTCCTGAAAGCCTACAATGAGCTGATGGGCAACAGGGAGCAGGTCATTGCTGATTGCAGGCTCATGCTGGAAATGCTTGCAGACCACTCGAAGCTGGATGCCCAGATAGCGAAGGCGAACGAGGAAATTGCACTGGTTTCCGGCTTGGTCAGCGCTTGTGTTCACAGTAATGCTGAAAAAGCCCAGTCACAGGATGCTTTCAAAAAACAGTATAACAGTTTGGTTGACAGGCATCAGAAGGCCATAGCGCGGCTTGAAAAGCTTAAAGCCACGTGTGCTGATAAGGTGAATCGCGAGCGAGTACTACGGGCTTTTATTGATGCGCTGACGACTAGTGCGCTCGTTTTGAACGCCTGGAATGAGCAGCTTTGGCGGTTGCTGGTGATGAAGGGGGTTGTGGGGAGTGATGGGAGGATTGAGTTTGAGTTTTTGAGGTGAGACGATAGTGAAGTGGTTTACATGAACCATCACAGTATTGCGCCAGCGTCTTTACTTGTCCTATAACTCACAGAATTCATACCGTTCTATCCTCGTCAAATACTAGATACATACCACCTTTTATTGAACACCCAACCAGTACCCCTAATGAAAATTTCCTCATCCTTCTCACCAAAACACGCGTCAGCCATACCGGATGCATGCAATATTCCTACCGCCGCGCCCCCCTCCCCCTTCCCCGTTGCAAAACGCGGCAAGATGCAGTAAAGTAAACATATGCTAGCAACGGGAGGCACGGCGGCAATGGTCACAGTGAATGAGATTGCAAAAATCTGCGGCGTATCCCGGACAACGGTTCTGCGCGCGTTAAATGATCAAGGCCGCGTGAGCAAACAGACTAGGGAACAGATCCTGACTGTCGCCAACGATGCGGGGTATCGCCCGAATCTGTTGGCGCGCAGTTTGAACAAGGGACGCACCATGTCCATCGGGGTAATTGCCAACAGCGTGAACAACCATGTGTTTGCCGAATCATTGGACGCGATCAACCGTGAAACGCAAAAGCGTGGTTACTCGCTGAGCATCTCGTTGCAGCAACGCGACCCGATAAGCGAGATCCACTGCATTCAGGAAATGGCGGATCGAAAGGTGGAAGGGCTGTTGCTTTCGCCCGTCAACCAAGGCGCGAAGTACGAAGCATTTTTACAAAAGCTGGGCATGCCGATCGTATGCCTGGGCAACTGGGTTTCCGACGCGCTTTCCTCGGTGATGGTGGATGAGAAGCATGCCGCACAGGAGGCGCTGCGCCTGTTGGCTGGCAAGGGATATCGGCGACTGGTGTTCGTGTGCCCTCCGCTGGAGGATGCGGGCCAGCTGAACATTTACTCCCATGAACAGCGCCTTGCGGGGGTGGAACTGGAACGCGCCTGCTTTGAGGAGGTGCTTGTGATTGGCCATTCCGACTACTTACAGGCACTATCCCATCAGCTGTTTTCGTCGCCACAGCGCACGGCGGTGCTGTGCTCCGGCGATATCTACGCGCTGTCCGTACTGCGCTGGGCAAAGAGCTCGGGCAAGCAAATTCCACGTGATTTTGGCGTGATGGGGTTTGACGATATCAGCGTGCTGGACTATATCGACCCTCCGCTGAGCACCGTGTCTACCAATGTGGATGGCATCGCGAGGGTTGCCGTTTCGCATCTGATGGCGATGATTGAGGATCCATCCCTTCCCCCGCAAAGGATGTATCTGAACTACAGGATCATTGACCGGGCATCTCTTTAATGGTTATTTTGGCATGCGTACACGAATACGCCATACATGAATCGGCGATCGCCGACGAGAGTTTTATATGCATAATACACACTATTGTGCGGTTCTATATAGACAACAGCAATAATATTCATCGGGCATATTGACAACCGATAGCAATATGCATATGATATGTCCATACGTTGCGTACACGTGTACGCATGCACCGGAACCAACGGAAAGGAAAGGGGTGCTCTTATGATCCTGGCTACCCACAACATTCTACGGAAATCAATCGCTTGGGCGCTGGTGATGGCTTTATTGCTGGCGTGCTGTAGCAGCGCATTCGCAACAGCCGAGGCGGCAGAGCCCATTACCATCAAATTCTGGAATAGCTTTACCGGCGCCGATGGCAACCAGCTGGTTGATCTGGTGAACCGCTTCAACCAAAGCAACATGTATGGCATCACAGTCGAAATGGACATCTCCTCCAACTTTAGCGATCAGCTTACCTCCGCGCTGGCCGCAGGCACCGGCCCCGCGCTGGTGCTCATGTCCAACGCGATGCGCTATCAGTTTGACGGCTACCTGCAGGACATGAGCGACGTGTTTGAAAAGACAGGGCTGGATCAAAGTGATTTTATCCAGAGCTACCTTGACTATTGCAAAGACGGGGACGCCATGTACTTGGTACCGTTCCAGATCGTAGGCTTCTACCTGTTCTGGAACAAGGATCTGTTCACGGCGGCGGGGCTTGATCCCGAAAAAGCACCGGCCACCTGGGCGGAATATGCCGAGTTTGCTGCCAAGCTGACCGATGCCAGCAAAAACGTTTACGGCTCCGGGCTTTGCTACAACTATGCCTACCAGCTTGCGCACGTCATCCAGCGCTTCGGCGGCCTGGCTGTGACCCAGCAGGATGGCAAATGGCAGGCAAACTTCGCGGGCAACGCAGGGTATGCCAAGTTCCTGACCAGTTTCAAAGCCATGCTGGACAGCGGTGCTAATCCTCTGGAAGCGGATACCGATCCCATGATGACTGCCGGACAGATCGCCATGACGGTTTCCGGCCCCTGGATCACCGGCGGGCTGGACACAGCCGGGATCAACTATGGTATCGCGCTGCTGCCCCAGGATGACGCGGGCGATATGAACTCTGTGGAAGTGCTCGGCTTCGGCGTGCCTACGGTTGCTACCGAGGCGGAGAAACTGGCGGCGTATCGCTTCATCCAGTGGTGGAACACCCAGGACGCACAAGGCAGCAGCCCTGCGCTGGAGTGGGCCACGCAGAACGGATTCCCCGCCTACACGTACTCTGTGCAGGCGCAGGAAAGCTACCAAAGCAGCCTGAAGCTGCGCATCACCTCCTCAGCCAACCCGGAAGCTCCCACTGATTTCTTTGTGGATTCGCGCTTCCCGGATACCGGCTCCCTGCTCATGGACGTGCTCGCACCCATGGTGCAAAGCGTAGTCTTTGACAACACGGATGTGAACGCCGCACTGGAAGCCGCGCAGAAAACAGCGGACAGCATCGTGGCTGCCTTCAACCAGTAAACCCCTATGCGTGGCCGGACGGCACGTCCCTGTGCCGTCCGGCTTTTGTATCAAGTAAGGGAGGCCTTGCCGATGACCCGAGTAAAGGGAGCGTTCTCCTCCATCAATCCGCCATCCAGAAGCGCGTACTTCTTTGTGGCGCCGTCCATCCTGTTGCTGTTGGCATTCAACCTTACGCCGCTGGTCGCCTCCTTGGGGCTTAGCTTTACCAGCGCCACCATGACGCTTCATGAGATTACTTATGTGGGAATTGACAATTTTATCCGCATTATAACGGATGTACGGTTCCTCAACAGCCTTAAGGTCACGGCCATCTTGACGCTGCTGGAGGTACCCTTGCAGGCGTTTGGTGCGATGGTCATCGGCGCGATGGTCGTCAATAACACCTTCTGGAACAAGCTGCTCCGCGCCGTCTATTTTCTACCGATCGTATGCTCGGCCACGGTCATCGGCATCATGTGGCGCATGATCCTCCATTCCAACGTCGGTTTTGTCACGTATGCGCTCAGCATGCTGGGGCTTGGCAAGATCAACTTTCTAAACAGTGCGCAGACGACGATATTTGTGGTTTCCTTCCTCTCGCTTTGGCGCAGCTTCGGCGTTTCCGCCATCATCTACGTCACGGCCGTGCAACAGGTAAATCCTTCGCTCTATGAAGCCGCCCAACTCGACGGTGCGGGCCGCATTCGCCAGTTTTTCAGCGTAACGGCGCCTTCCATCCGCCCCACGTTCTGGTTTATCCTGATGACCCGTTTTGCAGGCTCCCTGCAAATTTTTGATATTATTTATGTCACAACCGGCGGCGGCCCCAACTTCTCGACCGAATCCACCGTTACCTATGTATATGCACGCGCGTTTGCGTCCGGCGGCGATATGGGGTACGCCTCGGCTATCTCTATGGCACTGTTTGCCTTCATAATGCTGGTGACGGTACTTCTGTACCGCAGAATGATCCGGGAGGAGTAGACGATGAACAGGCAGAAAAAACAGCCGCTTTGGGCTGTTGTTCCATCCCAGGCGCTGCTGGCCTTGCTGGCGGCACTGGTACTGCTCCCCTTAATATGGCTTGTGCTGAGCGCCTTCAAGCCGGAAAAGGAGATCGTCTCCTGGCCACCCACGTTCTGGCTTCACACCTTTACGCTGGAACACTTCGCCACGGTGAACAAGCGCATTGATGTCACGCGGTACCTGCTCAACTCCGTGATTTTTGCGTGTGGTACCACGGCGCTGGCAGTGGTTGTCAATAGCCTGGCGGGGTACGCATACGCCCGCATGCAGTTCAAGGGCAAGAATTTTCTATTTCTGCTCACATTGGCAACCATGATGGTTCCTTTTCAGGTAATCATGGTACCCTCCTTTCTAGTGGTGTATAAGCTGGGCATGTACAACACCTACCTGGGGCTGATCCTCCCGCGCGTAGCTGTGGCCGCCTCCATCTTCATGATGCGCGCCGCCTTCTCAGGCATCCCCAAGGAGCTGGAGGACGCAGCCAGAATCGACGGCCTCAACGAGCTGGGGATATTCACCCGCATTATGTTGCCGCTGGTAAAATCCACGCTCATCTGCATGGTGGTGCTGAGCATCAACGGTTCGTGGAATGATCTGCTCTGGCCTATGCTGGTGGCTACAGATACCAAGATGCGCACGTTGGCCAACGGCTTGGCGCTGTTTGTGGGGCAGCACACCATACAGTATGGCGCGGCATTTGCAGGCGCGCTCATCTCCATTATGCCCATGCTGCTGTTGTACCTGTTTGGCCAACGGTATTTTGTGGAAGGCATGGTTGGTTCCGGTATCAAAGCCTGAGGATATGAGGTGTAAGGATGATCGCCAAACTGCTTAGCAATGCCGTTTTTCTTCGAGGATCGATCGATGAGCGGCTGTTTAGCTCGTTTCTGGAACACATGGGGAGAGTGATCTATACCGGCGTCTACGAGCCCGACCACGCCACTGCGGACGCGGACGGCTTTCGGGGGGATGTGCTGCAAGCCGTTCGCCAGATGGGGGTGACGGCGGTGCGTTACCCGGGCGGCAATTTCGTATCCAACTATCACTGGCAGGACGGTGTGGGTCCTGTGACGCAGCGCCCGCGACGTATCGAGCTAGCGTGGCGCTCCGTAGAAACCAATGCGTTTGGGCTAAACGAGTTCATGCGGTGGGCAGCAAAATCACTCACGCAGCCCATTTTGACCGTTAACCTAGGCACGCAGGGCATCGAGAACGCCCTTTCCCTGCTGGAGTACTGCAACCATGACCAAGGCACCCTGTACAGCGATCTGCGGCGCAGTCACGGCGTGGAAAAACCCTATCATGTCCATACCTGGTGTTTGGGCAATGAAATGGACGGCTTTTGGCAAGTCGGGCACAAGACGGCGCAGGAGTACGGGCGCATCGCAGCCGAAACCGGACGGGCGATGAAGCGCCTGGATCCTTCCATTGAACTGGTGGCGTGCGGCAGTTCCAAATCGGACATGGCAACGTGCCCGGCGTGGGATCTCGAGGTGCTGGAGCATGTGTACGGTACGGCGGATTACCTGGCGCTGCATCAATATTACGGCGGACAGGAGATGGGCACGGCGAGCTTTCTCGCGCAATCGCTTGATATGGAAGGCTACATCGACACCATTCGCGCCGCGATCAACGTAATACGCAAAAAAGCGCGCAGTCAGGCGACGATGTACATCAGCCTGGACGAATGGGGTGTGTGGTCCAGACCGGAGCATTCCATCGGTCGCGCGTTTGAGCAAAAGCCCTGGAGCCTCGCGCCTGTGATTGACGAGCAGGCATACACGCTGGAGGATACGCTGCTTTTTGCCAGCATGATGCTGGCCATGCTCAAGCACACCGATATTGTTAAAATCGCTTGTCAGGCGCTTTTAACCAACATTAGTGCCTGCATCATGACCAAGCCGGACGGAAGCATTTGGCTTCAGCCCATTTACTATGTGTTTATGATGATCGCCCAGCATGCCAAAGGCCATGTACTGCGCACCGCTGAGATAGCGATGCCGCAATATGCCTGCGATGCCTTTCCCAGCGTTCCGGTATTGGATCATGTGGAAACACTCCGCGAGGATGGCGCCGAGGTTGTCATTTTTGCTGTAAATCGCTCGGAAACAGAAACCCTCTCGCTGCAATGGCAACTGGAACATATACGGCCTGTGCGTATCGAGGCGTTCACCGTGTTAACGGCACGGGAGAAAAGCATCACAAACCGCAGCCACCCCGAGGCCATCCGCCCTTGCCCGGGGCAGGGCGCACGGCTGGAAGGCGCAAGCTGCCTGGCGGAGATACCGCCGTTCTCATTTATCATGATACGGATCTCGCTTCAGCAGTAAAGGGAGGGAAATATGCATGCCTGCAATCCTGGACGGTCGCCCCTGGATCATGCAACGTGCCGACCCATATGTTTTACTGTCGCCGGACGGATGGTACTTCTTTCTGGCGACCGTGCCGGAGTATGATCGGATCGTCATTCGACGCGCCAATTCACTGGAGGCGTTGCCCCACGCGCCGGAGACCGTCGTGTGGTGGCGTCATGATCGCGGGCCGATGAGCAAGCACGTTTGGGCGCCGGAAATGCACTGGCTGGATGGCAAGTGGTACATCTATTTTGCTGCCGGAGAGCAGGAGGACCCGTGGAAGATTCGTCCCTACGTGCTGGTGTGTGATAGCAGCGACCCGCTTACCGGTGCCTGGGCGGAGGGGGGCATGGTGCAGGCCGCACCGGAGGATGCCTTTTCTTTTCGGGACTTTTCGCTGGATATGACGGTGTTCACCGTAAACAGTCGTCGCTACTGTGTATGGGCGGAAAAGGTGAACGTGGGTAAGAAGATTTCCAATCTATATATTGCTGAAATGGCGACCCCTACGCGGCTGAAAACGGCGCAGGTGCTGCTGACCACGCCGGATTATGTCTGGGAGCGGCAGGGTTACTGGGTCAATGAAGGCCCCGCCGTGTTCCAGCATGCGGGGATGATTTTCCTCACCTATTCGGCCAGCGAGACCGGAGCCTGTTACTGTATGGGTATGCTCACCGCGCGGCAGGACGCCGATCTGCTGGATCCCCGAAGCTGGCGCAAGCAACGGGATCCTGTGTTTGCGTCAAACGAGCAAAAGCGAATATTCGGCCCCGGACACAACAGCTTCACCACTGACGCGCAGGGAAGGGACATCCTCGTGTTTCATGCAAGGGATTACGAGGCTGTGGCGGGCGATCCGCTGGAGGACCCCAACCGGCATGCCCGTTTGTGTATCGTGCAGTGGGATGAGCGAGGAAATCCTCTGTTTGCCTGAACGCCGCCGTGCCAACGATGCGGACGCTGATACAGAATGCGTTGGGGAGGACGCAAGCGGTGGGTAGCGTGAAGCTTCCCGCTCATGGAAGCCGGAAGACCATGCCATTCTGGATCATCGGCAATTCAATACAGTAGTGAAAGGCCCCAGAGCGTATACGCGCTTACGATCTGGTGTCTTTTATGCGTCTGGGCTTGTGTACCTAACTTGATGATGGAATGCAGCGGATCATGCGACGGATTCTACGATTGATTTTTGCTCCAGAGATCAGGACAGCGCAGCCTAAGCATTCCATCTGTTATCGCCGGAGTATAATTGACCGAGAACGCCGGTAGGAATTGACCCACTCAAGGAAGGTCGCTACCATGATCTGGAAGAAGATCGTGGAGGCGGGCACTATGCTAAGGAGTGGGATGATTCTCATGATACGAAAAGAAGCGCGAAACGGGAAGAGCGCCTATACCATCGGGAAACAGCTCGGAATCTCCAAGAATACAGCCCGCAAGTATATTGAGCGTGGCGAGAATAAACCACCACCGAACGATCGGTTTTCAAAGCTGGATGCTTATAAACCTCTCCTTCACAGCCTCATGAGTCAGGGGATTTTCAACTGCGTGGTACTGCTGGAACGGTTGCAAGGAGTAGGTTACGAGGGCGGGATTACGATTCTCAAAGAATACGTGCATCCCTTTCGTCCGGCCAGGGCATTGCCCGCCGTGCGCAGATATGAAACACCACCCGGCAAACAGGCGCAAATGGACTGGGGCATCTGCCATTACCAGGATGCGCAGGGCGGTCTGCACAAAGTGCCTGCGTTCGTCATCATTCTGGGGAACTCCCGCATGAAATACGTTGAGTTCACCAGCCGCTGCGATCTGAACAGTCTGCAGCGGTGCATGGTCAACGCATTTGCGTATTACGGCGGGATGCCTCAGGAGATATTGACCGACAATATGAAGACGGTCGTAACAGGCAGGGAAGCAGGGCAGCCCATTTGGAACACGCGTTTTGCAGATTTCGCCGTTGACATGGGTTTTACGCCGAAAGTGTGTCGCGTGCGATCTCCACAAACCAAAGGGAAAGTAGAGCGCCTTGTTCGGTATGTGAAAGAGAACTTCCTTCCCGGGCGGCGGTTTGAGGATCTGGACGATCTCAATCGTCAGGCAGTAGCCTGGTGCCGTGATGCCAACGGTAAAGTACATCACACGACCGGAAAGATCCCACTGCAAGCATTGGCCAGAGAAAAGCTATTGGAGTTACCGTCACAGGCAAAACTGGATCAATATCGCTGGGAGGATCGTATTGTAACCCACGACGGGATGGTCAGCTTTGACGGTATTCGATATGGTGTCCCTTGGCAATACAGCGGGAAGGAGGTACGGGTTCGGCTCTACGAAGGCTCGCTGGAGATCTGTAATGGCGGCGTATTGCTGGCCAGACACAAGGCGCAATATCGTTCCGGCAATGTCATCATGCTTCATGGTCAGTACCATGGTCTCACGGAAAGGAACGGTATCCCGGTTCCGCTTCCCTGTGCAAAGCAACAGGCCGGCACGGTCGAAATTCGTGAGCTGAGCATCTATGACCGGCTGCTGGGAGGTGCCTCCAATGGTTGAACTGGAGCATGCCCGGGCGCTGCTTGCTTCACTGGGCCTGGAAACGGCAGCGGTGTTGCTGGATGCACAAATGGAGCGCTCGCAGCGGGAGCAGCATACCTATTCGCAATTTCTCAATGATCTGCTGACCACCGAGCAGCAGGAGCGTGATCGCAAGAGCGAGGAGATGAGGCTGAGACTGGCTCACCTTCCGCACCGGAAAGGGCTGGACGAGTTCGATTTCAGCTTTCAGCCAAGCATTGATAAACGGCAGATCGATGAACTGGGTACCCTTAGTTTTGCGGCTCGCTGCGAAAATCTGATCTTTCTCGGCCCGCCGGGTGTTGGCAAGACTCACCTTGCTGTTGGACTTGCCATGAAGGCACTAAAATCGGGGCTAACGGTTTACTATACCAGCCTGGCACGTCTCATTGAGGATCTGAAACGATCCATGGAACAAGGACGGCTGGACAAGCGATGGCGGGTATACCTGCGCCCAGCAATCCTCATCATTGACGAGGTCGGTTATTTGCAACTTAACCGACAGGAGGCCGAATGGTTCTTTCGTCTCGTCTCTGAGCGATATGAGCATGGCAGCATCATTCTCACCAGCAACAAGTACTTCAGCGATTGGGGTGAACTGCTCAGTGATACGATTGTCGCAACGGCTCTGTTGGATCGGCTGCTCCATCATGCTCACGTGATTAATATCCGGGGGCAGACATATCGGCTGAAAGATCGCCTGAAAACAGGGATTCAAACGGTTCCGCCAGCGGATATTCCGGCGGCAGGGTAACCGGCGTTATGGGTCATTTTTCACCGGCGTTTTCGGTCATTTTATCCCGGCGTTGACAACACTTTCCCTTGAGCGGGAAACCGCCTGCTCCCCAAATGATGATCCCCTGTACTGCTGGCTAGAATATAACGGACTCCGGCTCGGCAATCAAGGGTAAAATGAACGACTTCGCCGCCCTTGACAGCCAAGTCGGAATCCATTACGATACGGCCATGCAGTAACAAGGGTTTTATGCCGATTGTCGGCTTTTCCTAACTCTCTTTTTGGCACAACAATCGGGGGAAAACCAGTTCCCATTTTCATTTGCTGCGAAACTCGCGACGGTCCGAAAGCGAGAACAAGCTATTGAGCAGCAGTGCCAACAACGAAACTGGTAAAGCGCCTTTGACAATCATCACGATGTCCATTGTTCTAATGCCGTTGACAATTAGTATGCCTAATCCTCCAGCGCCTACAGCCGCCCCGATGGTGGCTGCGCTGACATTGATGATAACCGAGGTTTTAACTCCCGCAATGACAGCCGGAAGCGCCAGCGGCCATTCCACGTTGTACAAACACTGGAAAGGCGTCATACCCATACCCGCAGCGGCCGTCCGTACATCCTCCGGCACAGCGTCCAGTCCTTCAAGCAGGTTGCGCAGGATGGGCAGTAGGCCGTAAAAGACCAGAGCTATTACAACCGGCGTCTGGCCATAACCCAATAGGGGCACAGTGAGGGCCAGTATCGCGACTGAGGGCAGCGTTTGGAAGAAGGTTGCAGTCTGGAGCAGTATCGTGCGGAATTCCCGGAACGGACGGAAATGAGTAAGCAGGCCTAGGGAGATGCCCAGCACCAGAGAAAAACCGGTTGAGACAAAAACCAACACTACATGCTGCCATGCATAGTAGGAAAGAGGTGCACGCGAGCGAAGGGCCTGCTTCTCCACAAACACTCCGGAAAACGCGCTTTGAATCCATTCGAAGCGGTAGACTGCCAGCAAAAATAGAAGCAGCCATAGAAGCGGCGGCACCCAGCGCCGGATTTTAGCAGGCATCTGGCGCACCTCCCCGGAAATAAGCCAATAAGCTTTCAAACGACAGGCTGCCGGCCGGCTTATCGCCATCTTTTACTAAAATATCTACACATCCATGCACCAACATGAGGGACAGCGCTTCCGACAGCGGCGCGTTCCCAGACAAGGAACATCCCGATTCCGCAGACAGCACCCCGGGGACATAGGCTTGGTCCACACGGTAGCGTGCCAGTAGTTTCAGCGCCATCTCTGATCCGAAAAACGCTTTGCTGAACTCATCGCCCTTACCGAAGACCATCTCCCGGGGCGTACCCTCCCGTACAATCCGCCCTTCCTGCATCAGTACGATCCGATCGGCCAGCGCCAGCGCTTCAGATACGTCATGCGTAACAAAAAGGACAGTTTTTTTGAGCGTTCGCTGGATGTCCGCAAAGGACCGCTGCAAGTGTTCCCGATTAAGTGGGTCAACTGAACCGAAAGGCTCATCCATCAACAAGATGTCGGGATCCGCAGCCAAGGCACGGGCAACCCCTACCCGCTGGGATTCGCCTCCCGATAATTCGTGGGGGTACTTACCTGCATATTGTTGCGGAAGCCCAATCAGATCGAGCAGAAAGGCAGTCCTTTCGACAATCTCAGCGGTAGGCCGCCGCTGCAGTTTCATCACCACGCTGATATTGCGGCTGACAGTATAGTGGGGAAACAGGCCAACACTCTGCACCACATAGCCGATATTCCGGCGAAGGGTTTCCGGCGCGGTATCACGGATATTCACGCCGTTGATAAATACATCCCCCGCGGTTGGTGTGATCAGGGCATTGAGCATCCGGATCAGGGTGGATTTGCCGCAGCCCGAAGGGCCCAGCAGTACGCACAGTTCCCCCGGGGAAACCCTTAAGTCCACCTGCCGGACGGCAGGCACGCCATTATACAACTTGGTCAGCCCTCGTGTTTCGATCATACCGCATCTCCTTTACCGCCAGCTGGACAACCCGGCTCAGCAGCGCGTCCGCTATGAATGTAATCGCCACCAGCGGCATAACTCCCAGCAGGATCAGGTCCGGCGCAGACTGGGCCAGTCCGAGGAAGATGAAACTGCCCAGCCCGCCACCGCCAATCAGGGCGGCCAAGATGGTATTGCCCATGGATTGGGTCAGGGCTGTACGGATACTACCCAGTATCAGCGGTATCGCCAGGGGAATCTGTACCTTTAAAAATATCTGCCTGCGAGTCATGCCAACCGCCGCCGCCGCTTCCGTCACCGCCGGGTCAACCATTTTCAGACCCGCAAGCGCATTATGAAGTATGGGAAACATGGCATACAGAAACAGGGCTATCCATGCTGGCCAGAAGCCAATGCCGCTCACGCCCCATGCACGGAGCAGTTCGCTTCGGGAGCCAAGATAGGACAGCGGCACCATCAAAAGCCCCAGCAAGGACAAGGTGGGGATCGTCTGCCCCATGTTTACCAGGAAGAAAACAATGTGCTCAAGCCGCTTGTGTGAAAACAGGAAGAAAGCTAGGGGAATGCCAAAGGCAGCAGCCATGCCTACCGAAGATGCCGCCAGCGCCAGATGCCGCGCCATTTGGGCAAAGAACGTATCCCGTCTGCCAAAAAATTCCCGCATGACGGACAGGTCGTTAAAGCAACCGGTAAAAAGCAGAACGCAAAAAACCGCAAGCACGGCAGCATACAGGCGGGGCGCTTGACGCACGGCCTGCGCGGAGCCCCTGCAGCCACTGATCATAAAGTACACGCCGACAACCGCGAGCCAGAATCCAGAACCAATGGATGCCCTGGCGAGATCCGATCCGCTTATAAGGAGCGAGGACGCCCAAGCAAGCGCGCCTTGTACCAGCCCAGCGGCGACCAAGGCGGACAGCGGCCGCGCAGCATTCCAATAAACGGGAAGAAAAGCATACAATAATGCCGGGAGCAGAAGCAGGAACAAAGCAAACCAAGCCGGCCCCGGGAAGAGAGTCCAGAGCCGATAGGATTCCCCTGTCAGGATGCGGTTGGGCCGGTACTGGACATATGGCAGAAATATAACCGCAACGCTATAGAGCACCGTCCCCAAAAGGCCAACTTTTCCCCGGCTGTGTTTTATCATGGCCATTCATTAGTGTGCATATAGAAAATCTTCTTGTATCAGGTATTCTTCCGCCACTTCTCGGGCAGCCCTGCCTTCAAAAGCGACCTGGGCATTAAGATTCTGAAGGACTTCAATCGTGAACGACTTGAAAAGCGGCGCCAAAATTGTTACGATCTCAGGATAGCGGCGGTATAATTCGCCGCGGATCACAGGCGCGGGCTGATACACGGGCGGGATACTCTTAGGATCTTCCAGTACAACCAATCCCATTTGTTTCAGTGCGCCGTCCGTACCGTATACCAGGGATACGTTAACACCATCCCGCCCTTCGTAGAGTGCCTTGAGCATTTCAGCCGTATTGCCCGATGCAAGCACAATCATCTGCCCAGCATCCAGGCGGAATCCGTAAGCCTCCTCAAAACCCACCAAGCCTTTGATGTTCTCGGCAAAGGCAGAAGAAGTGATCAATTTAATTTCGCCGCCGCCGTTTATATAATCCGCCAGATCCCGGATGGTAACCAGACCCTTTTCTTCGGCAAAAGTGCTGGTCACGGCCAAGCCTTCGGTATTGTTGGCCTGAGCCGGAGTAAGCCAGACCAGGTCGTTAGCCTTCAGGTCAAGGTCACGGGTCATTTCATATCCCGCAACCGGATCCGACCATACATCCTGGGACGATGTTTCATGATAGTATTGACCAGAACCAGTGTAATCCAGAACCAGGTCAACTTCTCCTGCAATCAGTGCCATTCGAAGGATTTCCGGCGTGCCAAACTCCGTTTTGTCAACTACGTCGAATCCAGCCTGTCTTAGGAGGAGCAGCATCATGTTGCCAAGAATGGCGCCTTCCGAATCAATCATTGTTGCGACCGTCACAGGTCCCTTGGGAGCATTTTCCGCATAGGCGTCCGTCCGGGCACCGCAAGAAAAGCCTGCCAGAAGGCAGAGTGTCAATAGAACCGCAGCGTTTTTTTGCAGGATATTCATAAGTAGCCTCCTTTGTGTAAAGAGAGCCCGCACCGGACATCTCCTGGACCTGTCCGCAGTCAGGAGAAATTCCTTTTGCCAGACAACCTATAACCTTATAATACTGTTCCGGTGAAACCCTGTCAATCGTCTTCACGCCTTTCGGCTGGCCGCCTTCACCCGGCGCTTCATGAATTCGATCAGGATATTAGCGTTGACAGACTCCTTGCCGGCAGGTTAAACGCCGGCTGGAACGCTCTGCGCCATTTTGTTTCGATCATGCCCGCGCCTAACTTAATTGATCGACGATTCAACCCATTGCATATTGCCAACCGCCCAGCCCGCCACCTCGCTCAGCGAGGGATGGATAACCATGGACTGGTTGACAGTATCAAATGAGCCGCCCGGGCAGGTCTGCAGGGATTGTAGGTTATGCGTTTGATGCCCCTCAGTTAGTATCCGGCAACTGTATCCCGCGTTCATCAGGTATACAAATGACTGGATCAGCACGGCTGCCTGCGGACCGATGATATGCACGCCCAGGATCTTCATGTCCTCATCGGCAATCACCTTGACAAAACCATCGTCCGCGTCGCCCTGTTCATACCCCATGGCAAAGCCATTGGCGACAGAGGAGTAACGCTTGACCCCTACCATGAGGTGCCTGTGCTGTTGTCTGGCCTCCCTCTGGGTCATCCCCACGTGCGCCACCTGAGGATAGGTGAATATCGCCCATGGAACAGCATTGTAGGTAGCCTCTTGCCTTTGCGCTTGGGGGTCAAACAAGTTATTGATCAGAATGCCGGCTTCATAGTTCGCTTTGTGCCTGAACTGGTACTTGCCGTTGATGTCGCCCAACGCCCAGATGTTCGGTTGTGAGGTCTCAAGAAACTCATTGGTCTTTATCCAGCCCCTGCTGTCCAGCGCAATGCCAGCCAGATCTGCCCGCAGGATATCGGCGTTTGACCTGATTCCCGCTGCTACGATGATCTGTTGGCAGCTGATTTTCCTAGTTTTTCCTGATGCCGTGTCCTGCACATCAAGAACCTTCTTGCCAGCTTCACCATGCACCGACAGCGCCTTATGGCCTGTATACACATCGATGCCTGCGCGCTGGAAATTGTCCGCCAGCATGTCGCTGATCATCTCTTCCTCATTGGCGATGAGCCGCGGTAGCACTTCCACGATGGATACCTTGGTGCCAAAGGCAGAGAAGATGTGGGCGAACTCAGCGCCTATCGCGCCGCCGCCGATGATGGCCAGACTTTCCCATGGCTTTTGCGGGAAACCCTCGCCAAAGAATCGCTCCGCGTCTACATAGCCGGCCTCTTCAAGCCCCTTGACCGGCGGGATAAATGATCTGCCGCCTGCCGCGACCACGAAGCGGCGCGCGCTGAACGTCTGCGAGTATGTGCCGTCCGCCAGGCGCACCCGCATGGTATGGGGGCTCGTGAACTCGCCCGTACCTTTGTAGACCTTCAGGCCCTGCACGTGATCGATACTGTGCTCAATTTTTTTGCTCTCGTCTATCCTGCTCAACATCCGATGGGCGATTTTTGGCCAGTCAAAGCTGTCCAGTGTAAAATTGATTCCCACGGCGCGTCCATGCGCTGCCTCACGGATCAGGTCGGCTGGATGCACCAGAATCTTTGAGGGGATGCAGCCGCGCGTCAGGCAGGTGCCCCCAAATTTCGAATTCTCAACCAGCGCGCACGTCTGGCCAGCCTGCAAGGCGGCGTCGATGAGCGACAGCCCGGCGCCGCTGCCGATGATCGCCAGATCATATTCAATCATATCCATCACCTCAATTATTTGCTCCTGACAAGCCTTGCTGCAAGCGCTTATAGGGCTCTCCAAGCATTCTTACCGCTAGGGATTGGAATATTTCAGCCTAGGTCGGGTAGGAGTAGATCAGGCCCATATACGCGGAAGGTTTCTATTCTCGCTTGATTGCCAATGTGTCAATAGGAATCATCTCGCCTCCTTTTTCGCCGACTAGGGTAGTGCCGATGATCCTGCCCTTCTTGCCCAGATTCAAGACAGACTAAATATCTTTGGTTAACCAAATTGAAAGGCTCATCCTGTGCCCGGAGCGCGGAAACATCCAGCCAGTCTGTGATTTGCTGCCAAACATCCCCCTGAGTTTTGGGTCAGGATGGCCTGGATAAAAGGGCTGCTGTTGCCGTTATGGACGCTCACCCCTGGAATGAAACAGATGATAGTTTTTTCGTCATGTGAGACCTGCTTAAAGTACCAGCCTTCAAAATACTCATCCCGGGAAAGATTTTGAAAGCGCATAGAACTATACTGACGGCTGTTTCCGCGCATACTGCCCCTGCTTCCCTTACTTCTTCGCCTCTAGCCTCGCTTCATTCATGATGCTGCCCGCTGCCCGGCACGCTGACAGCAACACGAAGGCATACTGGCTACTCTTCGTACTTGCGGGCAACCAGTTCAATGATGACGCCGTAGGCTATGCCGGCCAAGAAGCTGACCACATCGCCAAAGCCTGCCGCGCTGTAAAAGGCAAAGGATACCATTAGGCCGATCAAAGCGCCTCGTAGAATCAAGCCGGGACGTTCCGCTTTCTCAGGGATTGAGCCGATGACCATCCCCATCAGCAGCCGGTTGAACCAAAGCGCGAACAGGAATGTAATCCCTGCTGTGCCACCTGATCTCATCAAAGCCCCAACAATGCACACCACACCCAATAGCGCGCCGCACAGTAGAGAAACCTTCATCCGTTTTGTCTTGAAAAAGCTCATCTTTCATATACCTCCTCTTCTTACTATGTTTGTAGCACTGTTTGTTTTGTGAAACGGGATTGACAAATACTTCCAACGGAATACTTGCTTGTTCGTTTATCAAGCGCGTGTTTATCAATCGCTCTCGCCTTTGTATTGTAGATGGAAGTTAGTCATCAGATGAACTACCTTTCAATGCCGCTCTTTTTTTACGGTATTCAATGATCGGAGCATCTCCCTGTATAAGATTCTCGCTCATTCTAAGCTCTGTCTTTTTCGGTATCTGCGTGAGGACAACTCTTCTATCCTGGTGAAGAATATACTTGTTGCTGATACTGCTGATGCTGTTGACGATCTGCTTCAGACCGGGTGCTTTCATGAATTTCTGATAGAACCTCAGGTAAATTCGCGTGTTACCCTCATCAATGGGAGAAAATATCGCAACGATTCTGATATTGCTGCTGATCATGTTCTGCCACATGTTGGGCATTTGTAGCTGGAGATGAAATTGATCCTTGTAATTCTTGATTTCCTCCGGCTTCAATGGAGTAACGGACCCGTTATCCTCCACATTACTGACATAAAACGTCATCAGGTTTTCATCCCAGGTAACGACAGGCCCATTGACCACCGTACGGTTTCCGCGTCCGATAGAATTTGTGTGGACAAACGGAAGATGCACTACATCCAGCTTATTCTCGATCGCTCTTGTATAGTGTACGGGCCATGTTTCGGAAAAACCCCCGTAAGAGAAGCCTTCACGCAGTTCACGGAAAAACGGAATTTCAGGAAGATTTTCTGTTTGTTCTCCATACCAGAGCCAAACAATCCCGTATTTCTCTACAACCTTATAGGCATGAACCCGAAACCGATCTGGAACCGGCGAGGCGCTGCCATTAGCCGGAATCAAGATGACTTTCCCAGACGCATCGTATGCGAAACCATGGAACGGGCAACGGACTGTGTCATGAACGACTTTTCCAGCACTGAGGGAAGCCCCCCGGTGGCAGCACTGGTCGTACACACAATTGAGGTTTCCGTTTTGGCTTCTCCATATTACCAGTTTTTCACCTAAACGCGTTACGCCAAAAGGTTTGTCTCCTTTGATTTCCTTTGCATCAAGGATTCCATACCACTGGTTTCGGATCATAAAACGACTCCCTCTACCTAGCGAAAATATTCATCAAGCATAAATCCCGTTTCTCCAATAGCAGACGATATCAATACTATTCCACAAATCATACCAAACTCCCACTCAACTCGAAATTGATTTTTGGGAAGTTATCACGCTTGATGATTACAAGATCCGCATTTGGGAACTCTTGGGCACAAAATTGAGACGATCACTACTATATAGACGTGACAACCGTCCTAAGAGTAGACAGCTGCAAATCCGGACGGCGTGTACGGGAGCCTCACCAGAGCGGCTGTGGTAGCGCTGCAGACGGTTGCGGTATCAAGGCGGGTGGCGTTGTGGGGCCGGATACGCGGGTGTTCTTAAGATAGTCTATACCTACCAGAATTGCATATAGATTATAACCGCCAGATGACTCGATCGTCTGGCGGTTCTTTTTTCCCCGTTAACTTTCGACGTTTTCACGGCTTTTTGTCGGAGGGATGTACATGACAATTATCCAGAAAAGGAAAGTGGCCTACCTACGGGAGAAGGGCGAAAGCTATGCTGCGATTGCCGCTGCCATTGGGGCGTCTGAGAACACAGTAAAGTCCTATTGCCGAAGAAACAGTCTTGGTTCGGGAGCCGTAACGCAAAGCAAGCAAGCAAAAGGCGAGGTTTGCGGCTATTGTGGGGATCAGCTCCATCACACGCCAGGCGCGAAGAAAAAGCGGTTCTGTTCTGACCGGTGCCGTATGAGTTGGTGGGCGAAGCATCCGGAAGCTGTCCGGAAAAAGGCTATCTACCACTTCACCTGCCCAACCTGCGGCAAACCGTTTGAGAGCTATGGAAACGCGCATCGCCAATACTGCTCCAGAGGTTGTTATGGTTTGGCCAGGAGACGCAGCAATGGATAAAACGGAAGCGGTTTTTCGGTACCACGCTTCCATGGCGTTCATGAGAAGCATGGCGGCTAAGGGAATCCTATCCTCGGAGGATTTACCCGTTGTATCGGACACACTCGCCCAAAAGTACGGTTTATCATTGTGCAGTATATTCCTCGATTCGGACTTGCTATGTCGGGAAAGCTGAGCCAATATGCCATGATGACAGGAGGGCATTATGGGCAGAAAGATAACAAAACTGGCACTTCTGGAGCCACTCCAGACTCGCAAAAGGGTAGCCGCCTACGCTCGCGTTTCCAGTGGCAAGGATGAAATGCTGCATTCGCTCGCGGCTCAGGTGAGTTATTACAAGGAGTACATTCAAAGCCAGCCGGGCTGGGAGTTTGCGGGTGTGTACGCCGACGAGGCGGTGACTGGAACGAAGGACAATCGGGCGGAGTTCGTTCGGTTGCTTGCAGACTGTCAGTCGTGCAAGATCGACATGGTGATCACAAAATCCATATCACGGTTTGCGAGGAACACGGTCACACTGCTGGAAACTGTGCGAAGTCTTGGTGAACTGGACATCGATGTTTTTTTGAGGAGCAGAACCTCCATACGGCCAGCGCGGACGGTGAGCTTCTCCTGACCATCCTAGCCAGCTACGCACAGGAGGAAAGTCGCTCGGTCAGTGAGAACTGCAAGTGGCGTATTCGTAAGGATTATCAGGAAGGCAAGCTAACTGGCGGCGTTCACATGTACGGCTATGATTTCCGGGATGGGATGCTGATGGTCAATCCGCAGGAAGCCGCGATTGTCCGGATGATCTTTGCGGATTACCTTTCTGGCATGGGCAGGAACGCGATCATGCGTAAGTTGATACGGTTGGGCATACCCACCAAGCTTGGTGGGCGTTGGGCAGAAAACACCGTTGCCAGCATCCTCACCAATGAAAAGGTGGTCGGTGATCTCTGCTTGCAGAAAGGTTTCATAGCAGATCACCTTACCAAACAGAAACGAGTGAACCGTGGCGAGCTTCCCAAATATTACGTGGAAGGCGCTCATGAAGCCGTTATTGACCGTGCCACTTTCGATGCTGTTCAGGCGGAAGTGGTTCGAAGAGCGTGTAAATGCAAGCCTACCAGCAAAGAACCTCGCTGTGAATTTAGCGGTATCATCCGCTGTGGCCGTTACGGCGCAAATTTCACCCGGAAGATCAACGGAATCGGCACACAGTATGCCAAGGCGAACTGGGCATGTGCAACTTATACCACCCATGGCAAGGAGCATTGCGCGGCAAAGCGGATCCCTGAGGATATTCTCCGGCAAAAATTCGCGGAAGCGCTGGGGAGCAACGCTTATGATGCTGATGATTTCATTGCCAGGGTGGCTGCCATCACGATTCCAGAGGATGGGGTTTTGGTGTTCACCTTCAAAGATGGCACGCAGAAAACCATTTTATGGGAAAAACACTCCCGTCGGGACAGTTGGACGGATGAGATGAAAAGCAAGGCGAAGGATGCGGCAAAGAGGAGGCTTGGCAATGGCTAACATTCGGGTTATCCCCGCTCTGGCGCCGATCGTGTCCGCTCAAGTGAAGGATACGTCGGTCAAACGGCGGGTAGCGGCTTACGCTCGGGTATCGACCGACAGCGATGAGCAGCAGACCAGTTATGAAGCCCAGGTGGATTACTACACCAAGCTGATCCATTCGCGTCCTGACTGGTCAATGGTCGATGTATTTACGGATGAGGGTATTTCGGCGGTCAACACCAAGCGACGTGAGGGATTCAAGCGGATGGTCGCGGATGCGCTCTCCGGCAAGATTGATCTGATCGTCACCAAATCAGTCAGCCGTTTTGCCCGCAACACGGTCGATAGCCTCACTACGGTTCGCAAGCTGAAGGACAGGGGCGTGGAGGTTTGGTTTGAAAAGGAAATCATTTACACGCTGGACAGCAAGGGCGAATTGCTGATCACCATCATGTCCTCGCTGGCACAGGAAGAAAGCCGCAGCATCTCCGAAAATGTGACCTGGGGGCAGCGAAAACGGATGGCCGATGGGAAGATTTCCTTGCCCTACGGGCAGTTCCTGGGCTATGAAAAGGGCGAGGATGGCTTGCCGCGCATCGTGGAGAGTGAAGCGGCGATTGTGCGTCGTATTTACCGACAATACATGGAGGGCAAAACCCCCTCGATGATCGGCAAGTTGCTTGAAAGGGAAGGGATCCCGGCTCCGGGCGGTGGGATGACGTGGCAGTCCGCTACGATTCGCTCCATCCTCACCAACGAAAAGTACAAGGGGCACGCCCTGATGCAGAAAACCTACTGCGCAAACTTCCTGACAAAGAAAATGGTCAAGAATACTGGACAGGTTCAGCAATATTAAGTCGAGGATAGCCATCCGGCTATCGTCAGCCCCGATGAGTTTGACATGGTGCAGGCCGAAATCGAGCGTCGTAAAAGCCTGGGCAGACCGGGTCGATGCAACAGCATTTTCTCCGGTAAGATCGTCTGCGGCGATTGCGGCGGCCTATATGGCAGAAAGGTTTGGGGCAGTTATAAGAGGATAAAAACTACCGCAAAGAGTTATACCAGTGCAACGACAAGTATAAGGGCAACAGGCGCTGCTCAACCCCGCATGTGACCGAGGAGCGAATCAAGGCTGAATTTCTGGTTGCGTTTAACAAGCTGATGGAGAACCGCACCGGTTTGATCGAGGATTGTCGCTTGGTGCAGGCCACGCTTTGTGAGACTGGAAAAATCGATGCTGAGATTGCCACCTTGCGGCGTGATCTGCAGGTGGTTTCCGCGCTTGCCCGCAAAGAAATTGCGCAGACCGCAAAGTCAGCAGGTGATCCAGATTGCGGCAATGGCCTCTTGGTACGCTTCCGACAGATCAATGAACAGATTACGTTATTGGAAGCCGATAAGGGAAAACGCCTAGCCAAAGCAAAGGCACTTGAACGGTTTGTTCTAGAGGTGGGGAGCAAGCCGTTGGTTCTAGAAGCGTTTGATGAAAAGCTCTGGTTGGCGGTGGTCGATCAGGTAACGATTGGCGTGGATGGGAAGATGGTGTTTCGGTTCAGAAACGGCACGGATATCAATTCGTGAGTGAAGAGGCTAACCGCATCCATTATTAACTCAGGCTTGCAATCACTTTGGCGCAATCCCCAGCCCCGTTTTCCCCTGCGATGTGGTTGGCTAATACCTTTGCATTCTCGATTACAAGGGGGTCGAGCGCATCCCCAATAGCCGCAATCAGCAAATCCACCGTCAGTTTCTTTTTTGGTATTGGCTTTGAGCCAACACCTATGTCATGTGCCCGGTGAGCCCATGCGTATTGATCATTAGAAAAAGGTATGATGATGCTTGGAATACCAGCTCGAAATCCGGCAGCAGCTGTGCCCGCCCCGCCATGATGGCACACAGCTGCCATGCGTGGAAACAGCCATGAATGAGAAACGTTTTGTATAGTAAATAAATGCGTGGGCAACGGGGATAATTCACCCATGCCGCAGAGAATGCCACGCTTGCTTGTATATCGCAATGCTTCTGTGATGATTTGAACGAAATGCTCCTGTTCGCTACTGTCAAAAACCGAACCGAAACCAAAGTAAATCGGTGGCTCCCCTGCGTTGATAAATTCCGTCAATTCGGCAGGAGGGGTATAGGTCTCTGGCTCTTCCACGAACCAGTATCCCGTTTGATGGATATGCTCATTCCAATCGGTCGGCCTTGGAAAGATGAAATTGCTGCATGAAATGACCGACGGATGCCGCGCATCAACCAGCTCAAACGGGCAGCGACACTTATGCTCAAGCAGCCCTTCCACGCCGATCTTGGAGGCCATCCAAAGCATGTTTTGAAGTAGTGTATAAGTAAATTTATTGGGTAGCGGATAACGCCCATATGCGATTACGGAGGCAACTTCTTTTGTCATGTGGATGGGGAAGGGGGATGCCATTACGGAAGGAATACCCAACTTTTCCGCCATAAAATACCCAATGGTACATCCGGGATGATAAACAACAACTTCGCTGCCTTCGCAGGCAGCCGCCATCTCGCCCGTCATGTAGCGAGCGTATTTCTTCATTTTACTAAACGTCAACAGCATCTTCAGGGGATTGTCGGAATTTTGTGCTTGTTTCAGCATCCGGGGATCAATGTTGGCTGTTTGGTAATCAACAGACAGGGGGTAAAAATCAATGCCATATCCGCGAACAAATTCCTCAAAGCTCTTCCCGGCCGTAATACGTACATCCTTATGCATAGCTTTCAACTGTTGCGCTAAGGCAATGTAGGGCTGTATATCTCCCCGAGAGCCAGAACATAGAATGGTGATCATCGTAGTCCTCCTTGTCAATTCCGACAACTTGTTGTATATTCAGTATAGAAAAACCGGTTGGTTCCGTCAACCAACAATAATATCTGAGATGTCGGAAATGGAGGATGTCGCTTGAATAAACGCGCTGATACCCGTCAGTGCCTTATCGATGCGTTTTGGGCGCTGTATAGTCAAAAGGGAATTTATAAAATCACGGTTCGCGAGATTACAGCTAAAGCAGAATGCAATCGTGGTACATTTTACGAATACTTTTTAGATGTTTATGATGTGCTTGAACAGATAGAAAATGAGCTGATCCCAGAAATTGACGAGTTGCCACCGAGGCAGGCATCGTTTGATCAGCCACTAAACGATTTTATCAAGCTGTATGATCAAAACAGCAGGTATTATAATGTTTTACTTGGGCCAAAGGGGGATCCAGCCTTTGGCGTGAAACTGAAGGAAGGTGTTAAGGCAAAACTGAAGATGGCACTAGCCGCCACGCAACTCGATCCTGCTGAATTGGAATACACATTGGAATTCGTTCTCTCAGCGATGATCGGTATATTAACGTATTGGTTTCAAGATGTTAAGGCGATGCCAAAAGAGGCGTTACTCGCGCTTGTTTACCGTTTGATGCTTCATGGCGCATTGACTGATCTTATGAGAATTCCCACATTAGGGCCAACAGTTCTTTTGTAATCGACCACTAAATGGAATCGTCAAATAATAGCCCAAAAGGGGTGCAAATTTGACGATTCCCTATCTTACAACGATTCCTCTTTGCTAGTGCTAAAGTGAACAGGGTGTTCGAGTCCAGTCATCTCTACAAAAAGCCCCCTGAATCTGCCAGAGATTGATACAGTAATAACATGTAACCGCGAGCAAAACTAAATAAACACTGGGGTTCTGCGATATAACGAAACCACCTACCGACAAGATTTCTCTTATCAATAGGTGGTATCAGTTATGGTGGAGCATAGGAGATTCGAACTCCTGACCCCAACACTGCCAGTGTTGTGCGCTACCAACTGCGCTAATGCCCCACAACGGATGATAATATAACATATGCTTCGTCATTTGTAAAGGGGCTGCGCGCAATTTCCGCCAAGAATTGTCGCATCGCCCCCGCCTTGACGGATGGAGGCGTTTGACGTACAATGGAACAAAAGCATGTGATGGCATATAGCCGCCGCAGACGCGCCCAGCGCGGGCCCGCGCGCCGCCGTGCCCAGCCGCGCACCGCCCGCCGGGCGGGCCGCCTGCGCCCCATTGGGGCACGGGCCGCGCTACTCACCCTGTTTGGGAGGGCTGTATGTCTTTTTCATCGGATTGCAAGGAGGAGCTTTGCCGCGTAGCGTGCGATAAAAGCTGCTGCCGCCTGGCAGAGCTTTCCGCCCTGTACATGACGCTGGGCGCGCTGTCGCTGCTGGGGCGCGGCCAGCTGTGCGTGCAGTTCACCGTGGAGAGTCCAGCCATCGCAAGGCGCGTGTTCGTGCTGTTGCAAAAGGAGGCGCAGATCGCCTCGCAGCTGCACTACGTAACGCACGCGCGCTTTGGCGGGCATCGCAAATGTGTGTTGACGGTGGGGCCCCATCACGCGCCCGCGCTGCTGCTGCGCCTTGGCATGATGGAGCCCGCGCCGGAGAGCGCGCCCGTGCTGCGCGCCACCGCGCCGCGCCTCCGGCTCACGCGCGACTGCTGCCGCCGCGCGTTCCTGCGCGGGGCGCTGTTGGGCTGCGGCACGCTTAGCAACCCGGAGCAGAACTACCACCTCGAGTTTGCTGTGCGTGACGACGCGCTGCGCCTCGCCATCGCCAAGTGCCTGCAAAGCCTGGGCGTGCCCGTCAAACAAACCCAGCGGCGCGGCGCTGTTAGCCTGTATGTCAAGCAGTGCGACCATATCGCCACCGTGCTGACCGCCGCAGGCGCGCATCAGGCGGTCACCACGCTGGAGTCCATCCGCGTGCAGCGGCAGGTGATGGGCACGGTCAACCGCGCGATGAACTGCGACGCTTTCAACCTGCAAAAGCAGATGGACGCAAATCAGCGGCAGCTTGCCTCCATCACCCGCCTGCTGGCGGGCGAGCGCATCGCCGCGTTACCCCCCGCCTTGCAGGAGGTCGCCAGCGCCCGCATCCAGTATCCGGACATGAACCTGACGGAACTTGGGCAAACGCTGTCGCCCCCCGTGGGCAAAAGCGGCGTGAACCACCGCCTGCGTAGGCTGATGCAGATCCTGCGCGATGAACTGCCATCGACGGATGACGGCGACACGCCCAAGCCCTCCGCCGATAACCCCGAACCATCGCCCTAACCCGGCACAGCCGGAGATGGACACCTCGATAGACCAATATGGGAGGAATGCCCCGATGATCCGCACCGAACTCGACCTGCAACCCATCATGCCCTTTACGCGCACCACCGCCGCGCGGCTGGCCGCCGCCGCGGGCAAATACGAAAGCCGCCTGACGCTGGAGTGCGAAGGGCTGGTGCTGAACATGAAAAG
>Ga0351892_10073_pt1 | contig 40945 bp, 38 predicted proteins | sample TotcelFGM3001K14_FD_206763 | JGI IMG/M metagenome (GOLD analysis project Ga0351892, IMG submission 206763) | Enriched cells from coal bed in the Powder River Basin, Montana, United States - Total cells FGM rep3 HSBNCT.FGM.300.1.K14 ... | reverse complement strand
AGGAACCAGGGGAACGCTTTCGGGCGATATGCAGACCCTGACCGCGCTTTCACACGCGATGTGCGCAGCCTCGCTTGCTAGCCCGTCGGATATGTCAATGGCGCACCGGCACCCCGCTGCCCGAATCATCCTTGAGGCGTCGAACCTTGCACTGGGCTCGAGGAAGAGCCTGACCTGTTCGGCTTCAATGGGTGACAGTGCCCTTCTCCTGGATTCATCGAGAAGTCCGGGGGCAAAGAGGGTTCGCCCGAGGGGACCGGTCACGAACAGAGCCTCGCCGGGAACCGCCACCGAGCGCAAAAGTGGAGGCCCTTCCAGAGAGCCGATGGCGGTCAGGGTGATGCCGAAGGTTTCCCCGCGAACGGTCTCGCCCCCGGCCAGACGACAGTCCGGCCGCCCGGTAAGCCCTCTGTAGAAACCCAGAAGCCATTCCACCTCCACATCGGGTGGAAGACTGATCGCGGAAAACAACCACATGGGTTCGGCCCCCATGGCCGCCAGGTCTGAAAGGGTGGCCTCCAGAAGTCTTCGGCCCAGCCTTTCCGGAGGGCACCACCACCTGTGGAAGTGAACCCCCTCGAAGTAGGAGTCCACGGTCACCACCGGAGACGGGATGCCGGGAAGCACAGCCCCGTCATCACCGGCCAGGTCAAGCCCCAGTTCACCGATGAGAAGCTGTATGAGACCCCTCTCCCCAAGCTCCCCCACCGTGGTCATCAGCGGCCCAGAACCACTTCCAGCGCCTTCATCAGTTCAGCGTCGCGCTTGTCGTGACCGGTGACCACGCCCAGGGGCTCCCTGCAATGGCACGGTGGAAGAGACCGGGGGTCTCCCAGAAGGGCAAGGGCTTTCCCGAGCACATCGAGGGCCATGGCGGCGTTGTCCTGCATTACCTGGAAAACCATTGCGCCCGTGACATCCTCCCCGGCCTCGCGCCAGCAGTCGTAGTCGGTGCTCATGGCTATTGTGGCGTAGCAGATGCCGGCTTCCCGGGCCAGTTTGGCCTCGGGAAGGGCCGTCATGCCGATGACCGAAGCGCCCATCGACCTGTAGAAGTTGCTCTCCGCCCTGGTGCTGAATGCCGGGCCCTCCATGACCACGAGGGTTCCGCCGGAGTGAACGACGGCCCCGGCGGACTCGGCGGCGCGGGTCAGAACACCGCGCAGCGCCGGGCAGAACGGGTCTCCGAACGAGGCGTGCGCCACGGCGCCACGGCCGAAAAAGGTGTTCCTCCGCGCCCCCAGGGTCCGGTCGAACAACTGGTCGGGCACCACGAAATGTCTGGGAGCGATCTCCTCCCTCAGGCTTCCCACCGCGCTGAAACTGATGAGCGTTTCGACCCCCAGCGCCTTGAGGGCGTATATGTTCGCTGCGTACGGGACCTCGGACGGGGTGTACCTGTGGCCCTCGCCATGTCTGGCCATGAACGCGGTCTGCACTCCGTGAAGCTCCCCAAGCACCACCGGAGAAGAGGGTTCTCCAAAGGGCGTACCCACGCTCTCCACTCCCTTCACCGTGATGCCGGGAATGGAGTACAGGCCGCTTCCTCCTATGATGCCGATTCGCTTTGCCATTATCTTTCCTCCATCATGATCAGGACCACGCGTGACGGATATGAATATACCCCTGTCCAGAACCTCACGGGCATGCCGTGGGACGAACTTCAGGACTGGGTCGCGGGAGAACTCCTCGAACGGCCCTTCAGGGCCAGACAGCTCTTCTCATGGATCCATCACAGGGGCGCGGAATCGTTCAACGATATGACGGACATCCCGAAAGCCCTTCGGGAAAGGCTTTCCGAGTGCGCCACACTCACCGTTCTTGAAACCATCGAAAGGTCCGACGGCGATGATGGCACACAGAGGTTCCTTCTAAGGCTTCCCGACGGGCTGGTGGCCGAATCTGTCCTTATCCCCGACCCTCCAAGGCTGACCGCATGCCTCTCCACCCAGGTCGGGTGCAAGATGAAGTGCGCGTTCTGCATGACCGGGCAGGTCGGTTTCAGGCGGAACCTCTCCGCCCACGAGATCACCGCCCAGCTCTACGCTCTGCGGAGAGCCTCGCAGGAGAGGATATCGAACGTCGTGCTCATGGGCATGGGCGAGCCGCTTGACAATCTCGACCAGGTGCTTTCGGCGCTTATGGTGATAAGCCACGATTCGGGGATCTGCATTGGCCAGAGAAAGATAACGATCTCGACAATAGGGCTCCCAAGTGGAATCGAAAGACTGTCAAAGCTTGGCAGACAGTACGGACTTGCTTTCTCCCTCCACAGCGCGGTCACGAAGACAAGGGAGATGCTGGTCCCCGCCGCCGCGGCCGCAAGCCTGCAACAGCTGAAGAACAGCCTCATGGCCTGGACCGAAGCCGTTGGGAGAAGGGTCACCCTCGAGTACTGCCTGATCGCCGGGGTCAACGACTCGGAACACGAGGCCGGCGCCCTGGCCGACTTCGCCCAGGGGCTTCCCTGCAAGATAAACCTGCTGCTCTACAACAGGGTGGCTGGCCTCCCCTGGAAAAGACCCGACGAACGTGTTGTCAGCGCTTTCATGGCCCGCCTCTTCCCCCGCTGCCCCGCGGTCACGCTCAGAAAGTCACGCGGCTCGGATGTGCAGGGCGCCTGCGGCCAGCTCGGGGCGTCCGTGCTGGGTTAGCGAAGCTGAGCCGGAGAAGGGGATCAGATTCGCTTCAGTACGGGCTTCTCAATGGTCGCCCGTATCAGAAGCGCATCGCTTTCGTTGTACTTCGTCATGTCAGCTTCCGGCATTTACCTGCGAACCAGGCCGATGACCTCATCCTTGTTCAATGTGCCACTGGCCCTGCCGGCCACGTTCATTTGGCACACGCCGTTCCTGGGACTGTGGTGCCGGTTCCAACAGGCCTAGAACACCACCGAAGCCATGAGCCTGAGTGCGGCGCACTCCTTCTCCTCGCCCGCAAGCGAGGCACCCAGGGGCATGAAGTCCGCAATGGCTGAAAGCTCGAAGTAGTTGGTCCAGCCGAAGGGGATCCGGGCGCCCAGTTCAGCGCCGACAATCCCGCCTCCGGTAGTGGTGCTCTCGCCGTTACCCTCGGCGCTGTCCCAGGCAAGCACCCCGCCCGCGTGGATGCCGATGAGGGGCTCGATGCCCCGGGGGCCGGCATACCTTCTGTAGAAAGGGTACATCCTGTAGCTCAGGGTGAGGGGAACGAACGCCACGGAGCTGAATGCCATGTTGTCAGTTCCGGCGGTGAAGAACCCGGCCTTGAGAGCGAACTGGTTGCCCTGGGTCATGGGGGTTTCAACACCGAGCATTCCGCCGAAACCCGTTCCGGCCTGCGTGTCCTCGCTTGCAAGCCATGGAGTGATCACTCCGGCTCCTGCCGAAAAGCTCAGGGACGCCCTGTCCCCATGGCCGCCCGCAAAGAGCGCCGCAGCAGCAAGAAGCAATACCGCTGTCAGTTTCATGTCTCATCCCTCCTTTGAAAACAGGACCGATGATAATATGCAGAAGACACCGAAAGGTTTCACCGCAGGACCACGAGCCTGGCCGGCAGTGCCACGCCATCGGATACCATGTATACGCCGGTCCTCAACCCCGTCACATCAAGCTGAAGGGAGCCGTCAGCGGAAGCGCCCTCCCACACAAGCCTGCCCGCGAGGTCGAACACCTGAACCATGGTGGAGCCGGGGGACGTTCTGAACTGGACGATTTCACACGCCGGGTTGGGGGATAGCACAGGAGCACTGGGGTTTACGCTTCCTTCTATGCCCAGCGGCGGGCAGTTGCCCTGGGCGTCTGCTTCCTTTGCCATGACGTCCTCGCCAACAAGAATGCCCGAACCTCCCATGAGGAACCCTCCCCCGGGCAGGGTGGTGATCTGCCTCACGAGGCCTGCGTCGTAGACCCACTCGTTCAGGACTTCGCCGTCATCCTCGCCGAAGACCACGACGGTCTGGACAATGCTTCCGGTCTGGGGTTCCGAGTAACCGGCCGCGACCGCCCTGCCTTCGCTGACGGTGAGCGCCATGCTGGTGTCGGTTCCCTTGCCGCCCCAGACAGTGTCCCAGATGATCCCGCCCTGGTCGTCGAGTTTCAGCACCCACCAGTCGTAACTGCCCATGCCGAAGGAAAGGGTGGAACCCGTCACGTAGAAGCAGTCGCCGTGCTGGATCGTCCTCCAGGGGTAATCGAACTGCGGGCCGCCGCAGGTAGTGCTCCAGAGCGTGTCGCCCTGCGAGTCGGTGCGGATTATCCAGTAATCCCCCAGCCCGGCCCCCCAGCCCATCGCCAGTCCTGAAATGATGTAACCACCGTCTGAGCAGGGTACCACATGGTGGGCTGTCTCCTCGTCAGCGGTTCCCAGGGTCTTTCTCCAAAGTAGGGTGCCGTCAGGGTCCATGGCGGCCAGTACCACATCGAACCCACCCGCTCCCTCGTTGGTCGTGCCGCCGGCGCAGAGTATTGTGCCGTCCGCTCCCTGGCACGCCGCGGTGAAGTGCTCGTTGCTCACCCTGTTCCGGTACTCCCACAGGACCTGCCCGTTCTCATCCACGAACAGGGCCATGGCCATGACGCCCACTTCGTCTTCGGTCATGGAGCCCGTGATGACCATTCCCCCCGTAACGGCGGTCATGGATATCAGGTTGCAGCTTCGTCCCCTGACCAGTGAATCTACCCAGAGCAGCCCTCCCGCCTGGTCGAAACCCGCAAGAAGAACCTGGGTGTCGCCACTTCCGCCAAACGGGGTGTTCCCCGCAACAATGCACCCGTAGGAGGTGGGTACGGCAGCTTTGCCCTCCTGGTCCCCCGGATGGGGAACCAGCGAATTAAAAACCCCGGTCAGTAACAGGGCCGTGAGCGCCAGTGCGTGCAAATGCCAACCATCCCGTCAGTTGAGGCCTGGGCACTCCCTGATGACACTTTCATCAAGGTCGCTGGTTCCATATGCCTTGCGGAAATGCGCGGCAAACTCTCCCGCCAGCTTCGATGCCCGTTCGTGGTAGGCTTCGGGGTCGGACCAGGTGTTGCCCGGGTTGAGCATCCCGCAATCGGGAAGACCGGGGCAGGTCTGGGGAACAAGCACCTTGAAATACGGGTCGGGAGCGCACGGCACGTTGCGGAGCTCACCGTTCAAGGCAGCGTTCAGCATGGCCCTCGTGAGGGGAAGGCTGATACGCTTCCCGATTCCGTGGGGGCCGCCGCTCCAGCCCGTGTTGAGAAGGAAGGCTTCGGTGCTGTGTTTCTCAAGCTTGTCGCCCAGCATGCCGGCGTAAACGCCTGGTTTCAGCGGCATGAACGGTCCGCCGAAGAAACGGCTGAACGTGCTCACGGGTTCAACGATGCCCGTTTCGGTCCCCGCGAGCTTGCTTGTGTACCCCATGAGGAACCAGAACATGGCCTGGTTCATCGTGAGTTTTGAAATGGGAGGGAGAACCCCGTTGGCGTCGGCGGTGAGGAAAACGATGGTTTTCGGGTGGCCGCCGGTGCTCGACTTCTTGATGCTGGGCAGGAAGCTCAGGGGGTAGCTGCCGCGTGAGTTTTCTGTGAGCCTTTTGTCAAAAAGGTCGAAGCTCCCGTCGGGGTAGGTCATGACGTTCTCGATGATGGCTCCGTGACGGCGGAAATCATCGTCGTGGAAACACGCCCTGTAGATGTCGGGCTCCTTCTCCGCGGAAAGGTCGACCAGTTTTGCGTAGCAGCCGTACTCGAAGTTGGCTGTCCCGTGATCGCTCCATCCGTGTTCGTCGTCGCCGAGAAGCGCCCTCGATGCGTCGGCGGAAAGGGTTGTCTTGCCTGTCCCGGAAAGCCCGAGCATCAGGGCGCAGTTCCCGTCCGGGCCCTCGTTGGCGCTGCAGTGCAGGGGAAGCACGCCTTCGGCTGGAAGCAGGTAGTTCATAACCGTGAAGATGAGCTTCTTGACGCTTCCGCAGTAGGCGCTTCCGTACACGATGCCAAGCATCCTGTCCATGTCCATGGCCACTACCATGGTGGAGGCTCCGCCCTGCGCCGGGTCGTTCCTGAGCCTGCCGGCGTAGCGGACCTGGTCGAGCTTGTGGTTCGGAAGGACTACGAGGGTGTAGGGCCTGGAGTGGAAAACGGACCTGTGAATGTCTTCCGGCACAGGTCTGAACATGTTGTCGGTAAAAAGCGCTGTCAGGGCTGTATCGGTGACCACCCTCACCGGAAGGGCGTAACTGGAGTCGGCGCCGACCACCCTGTCGGTGATGATTATCCCCGGAACCTTCTCAAGAACACCAAGCGCATCCTCCCACACCATGTCGAAGGTCTCCGGGTCAAGGGGAAGGTTGTTCGGGCTGGTCCAGTCAACCAGATCGCAGCTCTCGGGCCGTTTCACTATAACGGTGTCCTTGGGGCTCCGACCGGAGGATTCGGGCCGGGTCCAGGTGGCCAGGGCACCGCATTTCATGACCATGGCGTCACGGTTTTTCACCGAGGCATCGATCATGGCCTCCCTGGAAAGGTCCGTCCGGACTGCAGTGCCTCGCTTTTCAAGCAGATACTCAAGTTTCTCAAGCAGTTGCATCGGGCAACCCCCTTCAGTTCGTTTCCGTTTCCCTGAACCGGCAAGGTTTGAAGAATAGCAAATTAGATCGCGGGGGCAAGTGCGCGGCATTTCCAGGATGAGACGCAGGAGAGTTTGTGGTCAGGGATGCGGGTAGAGAGTGCTTGTCTCAGGAGAGCCGGGGTCGTACAGCACCCATGCCCCACAGCCCTGACGGTAGACCGGGAAGGGGTTGTGGAGGGTCTGCACGCTTCCCTTGAAGTGTCGTCCATCCACTGTGTATCCGTAGCTGATGATGAAGGGATTCCTGCCGTTGATCCTGACCATGAGGTTCTGCTCGACCTCGGTCACGAGACCTTCCGTGTCACGTCCATGCTTCAGGACCTCCACGGTCCTGCTGGCCTTGTCGTACTGAGCTTTCAGAACGATGAACCCGAAGACCCCGAAAATGGCTCCCATGCCTGTGAACGGTATCCCGACGAACGCCGTCACCACCAAAGCCGACAGCAGAAGACCCAGGAAGAAGAAGATCGCCCCGATGAAGGCAAAGATCGCCGCGGACAAGCCCCAGCCGCTTCCCATCATGAGTTTCCTTGCATAGTTCTTCGAGATCTCCCTGGGGGGAGGTGGGGGCTTCAGGGGCATCTCCCCGGACCGACCGGCATCTTCCGGTTCCCTCTCCGGAAGGGGACCCCCGCAGTTCCTGCAGTTGGTTCTTGCCTCGTAGTCTGATGACCCGCACCACGGGCACTTGAGGGGTTTCAGAGGCACACCGGCTCCGAAAGCTGTTCTCAACTCACATCCCCTTCCCTGTGCGTCCGTTCCAGTTGAAGATGCCCGGGGTATATGACGCTTTTCATGGTAGAATGCCCACAAGCCAGTGACTGAAGAGCCGTTCACTTCGAACACGGTGATTGGTTATGTTTTTGCATTGCCGGAAGGCGGAGGGTTTGCATGCCGCACACGATCGCAGGGATCATCGTCCTTACGCTGCTGGCGCTGGAGGAAATCATTTTCCAGTCCCTGATCCGCAGGGGCGTCATCCGCAGCGCTTTCCAGACATCGGAGGACCGCTCAGAGGCTGAAGGCAGGGGCCTCAGGATGCTTGAGCGGCTCAGGGTTGTCCAGCTGGCGGGTCTTGCTGTCATGCTGGTGCAGCTTGATACCACAGCGCACAGGCTCCTTCCCAACGTTTCGGGCCAGATGGCCATGACCGCCATGGCCCTGCAGCTCTTTCGAATGCTTGGACGTCAGGTTCTGCGTCACTGGTCGGTTCTTGGTGAGATGCAGGTGTTTCAAGCCGTTTTCATCGTTCTGAGCCTTCTCAAGTCACCGGCCGGTTCAGGTGTTCCAGGCAACAACTGGTTCACCGCCTTTTCGCTCGGCATGGTGCTCTTCAGGGCACTCGGCGCAACCGCGCTTGCCTTCTCGGTAACCTATGCCGCAAGGGCGCTGTTCAAGGAAGACAGCAGCATGTTCAAAAGCAACCCTCCAATGGCATTCTCCGACTACTGGGCGGGAAGGGTGTGCAGCGCCTGCATACCTTTCGCCCTGATTTCCGTCGGCGCGATGTTCGCGGGAGGCACGGGCGACCCTTCCTTCAGGGTTCACCTGATCGCGTCCGTTGTAATCGTTCTTGTCACATGTGTGGTCTTCCGGGGAAAAAGACCGCATCATCCCGCGGCGCATGTTCTCACGGCGCTTTCAACCCTGACACTTCTTTACTCAACTCTGTCGGGCTTTCCGGGTGTCTGACCGGCAAACCCTGCTGTTCCAGCTTCCGCTGCATCCGGGCTGCGGCTTCGAACCCACCGGAAACATCCCGCTGGCCCCCGCTGTGCTGGCCGCAGCAGCGGGGCTTCCCATGAACAGCGTTGTTCCCTGGGAACTCTGCGACAGCCTCTCCGATTCCGGGATACTGTCGATGGTCGAGGCGTGCAGACCCAGGGTCGTCGGGTTCACGCTTTACATGTGGAACGCCGAGAGAAGCGCATGGCTCGCTTCGGAGATCAGGAAAACCCTTCCCGGTGTTATCGTTCTGGGAGGCGGACCGGAAGTCACGCACGACAACCACTGGCTCAGGAATTCAGGAGCTTTTCACCTGCTGGTGGAGGGGGAGGGAGAAAGCTTTGCCGGGATTCTGGGGCACCCTTCCCAACTGATGAAGATGGCCAAAAACCTTTCGGGCTTCACGTCGACGGGAAAATGCACATTCCTGCCCGACCACTGGCCCGACCCCTACTTCACGGGGCACATGGAGGGCTCCGGAGACCTTCCCGCGCACATCGAGACCGTTCGGGGATGCCCGTACCACTGCGCGTACTGCGCGTACCGGCGCATATGTCCCGAACCGCGCGTTTCCCCGGCTGCAGCGGTCCTTTCCAACCTTGAGAGACACCGCGAAGCGGGGCGGTCGGAGTTCGTCTTCCTCGATCCAACGTTCAACGGGAGGAAGGACCTCTCCTCGCTTCTGTCTGGAATGCGCGGAATGGGTCTTTCGTGCTTCGCCGAGGTCAGGGCGGGCCTTGCGGACCTCGACCCGTCAGCTCTGGCCGCGGCAGGCTTCCACTCGGTCGAGGTGGGTCTGCAGACAACGAACCGCAGCGTGCTCAGGGCAATGGGACGCCATGACGATCCCGGGAGAACCATCAGGGGCGCGGTCGACCTGAAGAACGCAGGGGTCGAACCGATAGTCGACCTCATCCTCGGACTGCCCGGTGATTCTCCCGACCGCATACTGAAAGCAGGCGAAAGGCTCGTGAGCCTGGGACTGGGGGACAGTGTCCAGGCCTTCTACCTTTCGGTTCTTCCCGGCACAAGGCTGAGGGAAGTTGCTGAGGGCATCGGTCTTGAATTCATGGACCGTCCGCCGTACTGGGTGACCGGCCTTCCGGGACTCACCCTCGACCATCTGGCCTGCGCCCGCGATGAACTCGGTTCCATCCTCGGCTTCGATCTGGACATGGAGCCCCGGCCAGTGCTCTGCTCCGGCTGGCCGCACACGACGCTGCTCGATCTTGACAGCCCACGTGAGCCCGTTTTCTCGGGACGCCACTCCGTACTCAGGGTCCGGGGTGGCAGGCCATGGGAGAGCAGACACATGATCGTGTCAGCCGTCGAAAGCAGGTTCAGGACGGACCCGTACTGTGTTCTGGACGTTGTTATCGAAGCTTCCGGGGCTTTCCCCGTTGACCTTCCGGCCATTGTCACCGGGGTTTCCCGCCCCCTGGACTACATTGACAGGACCGCCTCGGTGCTCGGTCGTCAGGGCAGGTTGAGAACAGCGGTCATCGCCGCTTTCGATGCCGACCCCGGCTGGCTCACGGCCTGCTCGCAGGAAGCCCTGGTCGTAGTTCCGTGGAGCAGACCCGATCAGGTCCCATCTGACCTTCTCGAGCACAACATTGGGCTTCTCATCGAAGGTTTTCCCGAGCTTTCGGTCCTTGCCGAAACCTTTTCCGAATACCGGGAACAGCTGTTCTTCCGTGAGCTCGGGATGGAGCGGCTGTGGTGCCAGGAGGTGCTGGAGCTGGGGTAACAAGAAGGGGGCGGGCCGAAACCCGCCCCCATGAAACACCGGCCGTTTAGCGTCCGAGGATCTCGAACTCGATGCGGCGGTTCTGTGCCTTGTTTGCGGGGCTGGTGTTGGGAACCGCGGGTCTTTCCTCACCGGCACCGATGCTGCTGAGGCGAGCTGCGGGAACACCCTTGCTTACAAGGTAGTTGAACACGGACTGGGCCCTGCGCTCGCTGAGGCCCTGGTTGTAGCTGCTGCTGCCATCGCTGTCGGTGTGGCCGACAATACGCACCCTTACGCCCTCGTTGGCGAGAAGGGTCTGGACGATGTTGTCGAGGACAGGGAAGCTCTCGGGCTTGATGTTGGCGCTGTCGTAGTCGAAGTAGATGTTGTTGAAGACGAGAACCTGGCCCTCGACGAGTTCGGGGCGCATCTGGATGTCCTGGATGACGGTCTGATCAGCGACAACGGTCACGCGGCGGGTAACGGTGATGAAGCCTGGGGCCTCGGCCTTGAGCGTCCAGGTGCCTTCGGGAAGCTCAAGACTGTAAACGCCGTAGGTATCGCACATGGTGCTGCCGTCGTAACCCGCGGGAAGATCGGGGATGCTGATGCTGGCGCGAAGGATTTCCTGGGTTTCGCCATTGGTTACCGTACCGGTGAGCATCCCGTTGCCGGGAACCGGCTGCATTGCGAAGTCGCGGGTGATGCTTTCCCCGGCAACGATCACAACGGTTTCGTTCATGGTGACATAACCGTCAGCAGTGACCTGCACCGGCACTGAACCGGCAAGAAGCTTGACGGTGTAGAAACCCTGGCTCGTTGCAATGGGCATTATTGTGGTGGCGGGGAAGCTGACCTCGGCGGCGAGCAGATTACCGGTTGCGGCGTCGGTTACCATACCGCTCAATGTGCCCTTGGTGGGGGTTTCCAGAAGGTCGGAGGAGAACATGAGGTTCACACCGAAGCCGTAGTCTGCGGGGTAGCCCATGGGGAACGGAGCCCTGGCGGCCCTTTGCTCTTCGGTCGGATTGCCACCGGCCTGGTAAAGGCCGTGGCCAAGGTCGGACCATTCAGGGTCGAAGTTCTTGATGCTCATGGTTCCAACGATGTCGAGGGCCATGCCGAAGTTGCTTGTGAAACGGAAACCGCCGGTGGCCACACCGAGATCGTCGTAGCGCTCGCCGTTGGCTCCCTCTTCGTCGCGGTCGAGGAACATGCGCCATTCTGCCTCGGCGAAGGGTGTGACAAACCTGGTCTTGTATTCGAGGCCCATGCCGAGAACGAGGACATTGTCCTTGACTTCAATGTTGACGTCCTGGGTGGCAATAACACCACCGCTGCCGTCGAAGCGACGATCGGTGTACTCAAACTTCTGGCTGTAGATGTGGTAGCCGACGTTGCCATGGACACCAAGCCCGAAATCGGCGTTGTAGCTCATCAGAGCGTTGATCCCATAGTACATCTCGGCTTCCGGGATCATTGGGCGACGCATTCTGAACATGGGCTCGTCAAGTACCCAGATGCCGTCATAACCATCAAAGGCCTGCACATAGGGGCTGTCGCCGCCGCTATAGACCTTGAAGCCGATGAGCGGCATGGCGGCAAGCCAGAACTGGCCGTCAGCTGTGGGGTTGAAACCGGCCTTGAGGCTGGCCACCACGTTGGTTACGCCGTCGTCCTCCTCCCATTCACCGGTATTGGCGGCACGGACCGAATTGTCGAGGTCGCGCTGAAGGCCGTTGTAGACATAACCTACACGGCCGGCGATCTCGATCATGTCGTTGATTCCGTACGCCATGGTGAAGTAGCCGGTAACATCCTGTTCCATGTCTTCAACCGTGAAGGATGTGTCGGCAAAAACTGCCAGCCTCTCGTCATGAGAAATGCCGTTGTGCAGGAAGATACCCATCGCGAACTGGTTGATTCCGATGGGCTGTGCGTCAACTACTCTGTTTAGGCCGCGAAGGCCCCAGTAGGATGGAAGTGCTGTCGCTGTCCCGGAGATAACCAGGATCAGAACTGCACACAAGAATGCTTTTGACCTCATGAACCCCTCCTTCTGAAAGAAGCGCTGTTGAAAAACACAACTGCGCGAATGGATTATACAACAGGACAAGAAAAAAAGCAAATTACTGCCCTGTTGCCCCCCATGCACGCCTATCTTGTGAACTTATCCCGGATGGCCTTGGGAACAGGCATTTTCCTGTCCCAGGCCATAGGAATTCTTCCCTCCTCCATGTGAAGAACTTCCCTCCCGACCTTGTGTCCAAACTCGAAGGTTTGAAGGTTGAGGTCGATGAAGCGGGGCGGAACAGTGCACTTGATAGCGCTTGTCCAGGTTTCCAGGGCGAAAAACCGGGTGAGGCCCGCCAGCATGCCCAGGGCCATGAGGTTGGCGGCTATGGCCTTTCCTGTGAGCTCGATGCACCTTGACGTGAAGGGGAACTCGTACACCCTTCCCTCGGGGAGCTGGTCGACAAAGGTGGAGTCAACGATGATCATTCCGTCAGCCCTTACGTTGCATGCGAACTTGTCGGTACTGGCCTGGTTCATGGCGAGAAGAACGTCCAGTTCGCGGCACTCGGGGTACAGTATCTCCTTCACGGAGATTATAACGTCGGTTCGGCTCGCGCCACCTCTGGCCTCGGGGCCGTAGCTCTGGGTCTGGCAGACGAACATGCCCTCGAGGATGGCGGCCTGGGAGAGTATCCTGCCGGCAAGGCCAAGCCCCTGGCCACCGGACCCCGAAAGCCTTGTCTCGGTGTACTTCATTCCGTGCTCACCCCCCCGGCAGCCTGTTCGCAGAGCCGTGCGTAACGGGCGGTGTAGCCTTCATTGTCGTCGCGGTCGAGGAACACGCCTCTTACAGTCTTGCCCGCCCTTTCTTCGGGGGGAAGCTTCTCCGCCTGAACCTGGGTGATCGTGGTGTCGCGAAGGCTCTCCATCATCTTCACGGCGTCTCCGAGACGGTTGGCCCTTCCGAAGTTGGTCGGGCAGGGCGCAAGCACTTCCACGACGCTGAAGCCGGGCTTTTCAAGGGCGCATGCGATGATCTTGTCGAGCTCCATGACGTGGTAGACAGTTCCCCTTGCAACATATACGGCTCCCGCCCCCTGGGCGAGCGAGCATATGTCGAAGCCCGGTTCCATCATCCCGTAGGGAGTGGTGGCGGTGAACGTCCCGGGAGGGGTCGTCGGTGAGAACTGCCCGCCTGTCATTCCGTAGTTGCTGTTGTTGACTATTATTGTCGTTATCTCGATGTTACGCCTGGCGGAGTGGATCAGGTGGTTGCCACCTATTGCGAGGGCATCGCCGTCGCCCATTACCGCAATGACCTTGAGGGAGGGATTGGCAAGCTTGGCGCCGGTTCCGAACGCCAGCGCCCTGCCGTGAGTTGTGTGGAGGGTGTTGAAATCGAGGTAGACCGGCATTCTGCTTGTACAGCCTATTCCCGAGACAAGGAGTATGTCGTTCATGTCCCAGTTCATGGTGTCAACGGCCCTGATTATCGAGCCCATTACTATCCCTATCCCGCAGCCGGGGCACCACACATGGGGAAATTTCTTCTTGTATCTGAGGTAAATGTATTCGTAGGGAAGATGCGCCGCCATCACGACACCTCCATAACCTTCGCGACGATCTGCTCGGGGGTGATGCCGTACCCGTCGTAGCGCTGCATGGGCACGACCCTGACACTGTCGGAGGTGAGCCTTTCCACCTCGTGGATGAGCTGCCCCTGGTTCAGCTCGCAAACCACTATGACATCCTTGTTGTCGAGCTTCTCCTTCACGGTCCTGTCAGGGAAGGGCCAGATGGTGACGGGCCGGAAGACCCCGATCCTCTTCTTCTTCTTCGCAAGGATGTCGCGGGCGGCCATTGCGCTGCGGAAAACCGAGCCGTATGCGAAAACCACGACCCTGCTCTCGTCCACGCCGTGGACCTCGTTCAGTTCAAGGTCATCGAGCCTTCTTGTGATCTTCTGTTTCAGACGGTTCATCTTGGGCACGACCTCGTCAATGCGGCGGGTGGGGAACCCGTGGACGTCGTGGGTAAGCCCGGTTACATGGAAGCGGTAACCCCTGCCGAAACGGGCCATGGGACTCACACCGGAAGCTGTCTGGTGGTAATGCTCGTACCACTCCACGGGTACGTTGGGTTCGGAGAGGGGAAGGACCTCGAGCTCATCCTTCTTCGGGAAGGTGAACCGTTCCCTCATGTGTCCGATGACCTCGTCGGGGAGAAGGATCACTGGTGTCCTGAAGCTCTCCGCCAGGTTGAACGCCCTGATCGAGAGGTTGAAGCACTCAGCCACCGAGCAGGGCGCCAGGGCGATCACCGGATGGTCGCCGTGGGTCCCCCATCGGGCCTGCATGACATCCCCCTGGCTCACCTGGGTGGGAAGACCCGTGGAAGGCCCTGCCCTCATGACATTCACGATCACGATGGGAACCTCGGTCATGCATGCGTAACCAAGCCCCTCCTGCATCAGGCTGAATCCGGGGCCACTGGTGGCCGTCATGACCCTTGCGCCGGCAAGGCTCGCACCGATGATGGCGCTCACGCTGGCTATCTCATCCTCCATCTGGATCCATTTCCCGCCGGCCAGGGGCATCTCCCGGGCGAGGATCTCCGCAACCTCGGTGGAGGGTGTGATGGGGTATCCGGCGAAGAAGTCTATTCCCGCTGCAAGGGCACCGAGCGCAACGGCTTCGTTGCCCTGAACGAGCCTGGTTTCGCCCCAGGGAACTCCGCTCATTTCTCACCGCCCTTTCCCTCGTTGCGTTTGTCCTCGGCCTTACGGGTGTGTCCGTAGACCGAAACGGCGAAATCAGGGCATCTCCTGGCGCACAGATAACACCTGATGCACCTTTCGGGATGCGCAACATGGGCTTTCTGATCCTTGCCCATCTCGAGAACCTGTTTCGGGCAGAAGGCCACGCAGATTCCGCAGCCCTTGCACCACTCCGGGAAGATGTGTACCGAAGTGGCTTCAGGTTCCGGGAACTGAGCCTTCTCCATCTTGGCGTTCCGCCCGGCTTCGGGCTTGTCGGACATGGGTCCGCACCTCCGGTTCATGCAGGTTGAGGCAGGGCGAACCCTGCCTCATCGTTATTCGCCTCCGCGTGCTGCGGTTTACTGTATAAAGGGCTTGAGAACCATGGGGATGTTCGGCAGCCCGATTTCCTGAAGGTCATACCCAACCCTGACTGAAGGCTTGCTGATCCTGATCACCCTGCCCAGGTCGATGGGCGTGGCGATAACAACCGAATCGCAATCGGTGCCGTTGATGGTTTTCTCCAGATCACGCATCTGGGCGTCGCCATACCCCATTGCGGGCAGAACGGACGCTTCCTCCTCGCCGGGGTAGTACTTGTCGAAGGTGCTGCGGATCGACCCGACGGCGAAGGGTATGGGGTTCACCATCTCGCTGGCGCCGTACTTCTCGGCGGCCACGTAACCCGCGCCGAACTCCATCTCACCGTGAGTGAGGGTGGGACCGTCCTCCACCACCAGAACCCTGAGGCCGGTGATGAGTTCGGGCTTGTCCACGCTCACGGGGCTCGCGGCTTCGATGATGCGCGCCGAAGGGTTCACGCGGCGCACATTGCTGCGGACCTCATCGACATCCTCGGGGTAGGCGCTGTCGATCTTGTTGATTACCACCACATCCGCGAGCCTGAGGTTCGTCTGGCCCGGGTAGTAGCTTATCTCGTGACCCGGACGGTGGGGATCAACGACAGTGATAGTGAGATCGGGCTTGAAGAAGGATGTGTCGTTGTTGCCGCCATCCCAGAGGATTATGTCGGCCTCCTTCTCCGCCTCGCGGAGTATGGCCTCGTAGTCTACGCCGGCGTAGACAATCGTGCCCCGGTGGATATGGGGTTCGTACTCTTCCATCTCCTCGATGGTGCAGTTGTGCATCTTGAGGTCTTCGATTGTCTGGAAGCGCTGGACCCGCTGCTTCACCAGGTCTCCGTACGGCATCGGGTGCCTTATGGCGACAACCCTCTTGCCGGCGGCCTGAAGCACCTCGATGACCCTGCGGGTCGTCTGGCTCTTGCCGCAGCCCGTTCTTACCGCGCAGACGGCAATGACCGGTTTGGTGCTTTTTACCATGGTTCTTTCAGCGCCGATCATGGTCAGATCAGCGCCTGCGGCATTGACCCTGCTGACAAGGGCCATCACGGTGCTGTCGCTGAGGTCGCTGTAGGAAAGGACGCAAAGCTCAATGGCCTGGGTGCTGATGATCTTCTCGAGTTCGGATTCGTCGAGGATGGGGATACCTTGTGGGTAAAGCTCGCCGGCGAGTTCGGCGGGGTACTTCCTGCCGTCGATGTCGGGGATCTGGGTAGCGGTGAATGCCACCACTTCGTGGGTCCCGTCGTGCCTGTAAAGCGTGTTGAAGTTGTGGAAATCCCTCCCGGCGGCGCCGAGGATCAGTGTTCGTTTTCTGTTCATGGTGTCCTTTCCGCAAGCGGTGAGTGTTCTTGCGGAAGAGCAACAGCGAGCCGAAGGCTCGGCCTCTCCCGGAGATTTTTAAAAACCGGCCGGTGGGGCCGGTTGAGCAAATCTCTTTCTTGTCGGCGCTTTTGTCAAGCCGCCAAAGGGGTTGGGGCCGGTCAGCAGTCGACGGCCCGCCCCAAAAGCACTACCAGACCAAACCCCGCCGCGGCCCCGGTCAGCAGCCGAACCGGATTTGTACTTTCGTGAAACCCGAAGAACTGGATCGTGCCGTCAACAAGCATGGGCGCCAGAAGTACAAGACCGGTCCGGACGGTTCCCGGGACACTTCTTATGAAAAGGATTGTCGACGAAACCATGGCTGCGAGCCAGAAGCCCGTGCAGCGCGCGCACTGCCCCCCCATGCCCCACGCGAAGTGAAAGCTCCTGTGCGGCAGGCGATGGCACGATACCTTCATCAGTGGTCTAAGCAATGGAGGGTCAAAGAACGCTCCCAGAACGTAGGTCAGGGAAAGAAGGCCAAGGGCGGCGGAAGCAATGCGGCGAAGCCTAACCATCCGCCCAGGTGCCCTCTCCCCAGTGAAACCGCTCTTCGACGCTGCCCTCGCCAAGCACTTCAAGGGCTGCACACTGGCCCATCTCGATGGAATGGTCCATGTTGTTGTACCGGAAAAGCCCCTGCCTGCCGCAACTGACGATCCCGCCAAGGGACTTCATGCCGTCGAGAACGGTCCCCGCTTCATGCCTGTAGCCAAGCCGGTAGACAGGGTAGGCATGTTCCTGCCGAACAGCGACGCTGTCCACCACCATGTTCCTGGAGAACAGGCCAAGGTGCTGCGCCCCTTCAAGAACGTTTTCCAGAAGCTCGCCCTTGTCTGCGTTCCAGATCCTGTCACCCCTGTCGCAACTGAACTCGAACACCGCCTGGGATGGCATCGCCGGATCGAAACTGCGTGTCAGCGACAGCCTGTTGAACATGTATCTGTCCTCTGAAGTATATATCCAGTGATCTTTCGCTTCGGTCTCACCTTTCAGAAGAACGGTGAGGAACACGAGTGACCTGAAGGAAAGCTTTTCGGCAGCCGCATGAACCCCGTCAGGAAGAAGGGGACCGAGAAGGGCTGCGAACTCGTTCAGTGGGATGGTGTTTATCAGCCGGTCAGCCAGGATGCGCTCGCCCCGCGTGATTATCTCCCACTGATTCCCGTTCCTGTTCACGCTTTCCGGGGCTGCACCGAAGAGGATCCGCCCGCCCGAGGCCCTTGTTCTCTCCTCCAGGGAGCTTGCGATCCTGCCGATACCTCCCCGGGGGTAGTGAAACTCCCCTGCCAGGCTTCTCACCTTTCCCGAGGGAAAAAGTGTCTCCCTGACCAGTCCCGACAGGCTTGGAACGGTTATCCTCTGGCTTGCCCAGTCGGCGCTGAGTTCAGACGGCTCGAGCCCCCAGAGCTTTTTGTTGTAAGGCGAGAAGTACATGTCGTAGAGGGGCCTGCCGAAACGGCTCAGGACCCATCCCTCGAAGCTTTTCTGCTCTCTGGGTCTCAGAAGGCTTCGAGCCTTCTCCGCCACGAAGCCCGACATCATGGCGAGCCCGCTAAGCGGAGGCATTGACGAAAGAACGTTCCCCATGGCGAGGGGATAATCAAAGTACCTGTCGAGCAGGCGGATCCTGCTGCGCCGTTCGAGGGTGAGCAGGTCGTCTCCGAGCAGTTCCCTGACGAAACCCAGCAGCTGCGCGTTCATCGTGTGGAACCTGTGAGGTCCGAAATCGAAGCAGAAGGCACCCCTGGAAAATGTGGACGAGAGTCCCCCCGCGTGGTGGTTCTTCTCCAGCAACGTAACGGGCATTCCCCTCGCAGCAAGGGCATCCGCCGCGCTCAAGCCCGCGAGGCCGGCACCCAAAACGGCTGTTCTGATCAATGGGCTGCCCTTCCTATTGAATCCAGTTGACCCTGTCCCGGTAATCAGGCTCGATGGGCGAGAACTCTTTAACATACTCAAGAACGGTTTCCATGAGATTGAATCCGGTATGCCAGGGCTCAAATCCTGTGAGTATCCCGTACCCCACACTGCCATAGGCCAGGTATCCTGTAGTCACGAAGGTGTACTCAGAGTCGGGGTCGAGAGGCACTCCGTCTACCATGGGCTCGATGATCCTGCTTCCGTCCGGCCTTGACTGGTCCCTGTCGCAGGTGAAACCCGAGATCTGCATGTCCCTCCGGCGCCCCTGCATGCCGGTCTCCAGGATCTCGAGAAGCTCAGCTCCCGTGACCCTGAAGGCAAGGATGTCCTCCTCGAAGGGGAGGGCCGTGTACACTGTCCTTGCCGACACGGAACCCCTTGGGATGGATGCCCTTATGCCTCCGCGATTCATGAGGGCAACGTCCGCGCCGGTCCTCCATCTCATGGCGTCGGCCACCAGTCTGCCCAGCGGGTGCTCGGCGGCGCCCCTCGGTATCTCCGCAAGAGCCTCGCCCACAACCTCGTCCATGCCAGCTTCGGCGATTTGCCTGAAGGACTCCACAAGTGAGGCGACAGTTGAATCGGGCCAGAACTGCTCGTGCAGCAGACTGATGTACGCGTCACCCATCGGACAGTCGAACCCGGTCACCGTTCCCGTCGCGCTGTCCAGCCACAACCTGAGCCAGCCTATGCCCGTTCCGTTACCGTAGCCCTGAACGACTATGGAGTGGGTAAGCGGGTTCACCCAGGGTTCGGGCAGACCCACATGGATATGGCCGCTTATCACTGCGCCGATCCCGGGAACCATGCAAGTCAGTTCCGCGTTGTTGAGCGCGAAGTTCTTGGTATACTCCTCGCCCCTTTCCCAGGCGGCGAACACCCGCTCCAGATAAACCCCTGGATCGGGGGGCTGGCCAAGGTGCGAGACGAGAATGATGGTCCCGGCTCCGGCACCCCTTGCTTCATCGATGTACCTTTCCAGGGAGAGCACCTCATCGGTGAAGACGTACCCCTCAAGACCCTCTTCGTCCACCAGCGAGCGCGTGTCCGGAGTGGTCAGACCAATGAAGGCCGTTTTCACTCCGCCGAAATCCATGATGACAAAGGGTGTGATCTCTCGGGGAACGGCTCCCTCCGATGTCTCGAAGTTGGCGCATATCACCGGGAAGTCCGCAAGGACAGCATTGCTCAGGGCTGTTTCGGCGCCCCGGTCAAAGTCGTGGTTTCCAAGGGTCATCATGTCGTAGCCCACGGCGTTCATCCACGCAACGACCGAAGCCCCCGAGTCGAAGCCACCCACCGGCGTTCCCTGCCAGATATCACCGGCGTCCACAAGAACCATGAATTCCCCGGCTTCTTCGCACTGCCTGCGGGCCTCGTGGACGAACGAGGCGAGCCACGCCCCCCCACCCACTCCAGGCGGAAAATCGGGGTTCAGGAACGTGGCGTCCCTTTCCACTATTCCACCATGTATATCATTGGTATGCAATATATTTAGGTAAACGGTACCGCCCCGGGAAAGGGCAGCCAGCAGCAGTACCGGAAGCATGGCCCGGATCACCGCCACAGGGGAACCTCCCCGAAGTCTCTGGATATCCCGATAACGATCGTGGAGGTAAGGGATTCCATTGAAAGGCTGTCACCCTGGGAAAACCCCGGGAGACCGGGCACCTGCGACTGCCGCCACCGCGAAGGGGTCAACCGAAGACCCGCGTCGAGACACCAGCCGTCCAGGCTGAAACCTATTCCAGTGGTGAAACTCACGGTATCGAGGGCTCTGTGAACGGGGGAGGTCCTGTAGTCGAACCCGAACCTGGCGATAGGACCTCCTGGAAGGTGGTTCTCCACTCCCCCCCGGATACCCCAGGTGTTCCGCAGCCCGGGTTCACCCTCGTCCCTCCAGTTCGCCTCAGCGCTGAAACTGCTTCTAAGTCTGTTGCCGGGGAGGTAACCCAAGCCGCATGTCACCTCAAGGGCATCCTCTATTCCCGAATCGGTCCCGTTGCCATCTGTTGTTGACCATCCCACAGGCATCGAGACCCCTGCGGCAAACCTCAGCCTTCCCATCACACCACTGCCGGAGGCCCTGATCACAGCCCCGGTGAGCTCATCTTCCTGCTCCCATGATTCGTCGGGCACGGACGGGTCAACGTGCAGGACTGACCAGCGAACGGTCCTGCTGCCCGTCACGAATCCCGCTCCCGCGCCCACGCACCAGCCGGGGAGCGGGCTGTAACCCGCCGATCCGCCAAGCTCCCAGAGCAGCCCGCTGCTCTCCAGGCTTTCCTCCGAGGTCTGCACATACGCCTCATCACGCTCGATCCGTGAATAGTCGTAGCCAAAGCTTCCAATCGCCCTGACTCCGGCGGCAAGACCCCAGTTCTCCCCTCCGTAGGATCCGGCGACGCCCCCCGGGGTGAAACCCGTACCCTGGTTGAAGGCCTGTTCCGACTCTCCAACCACTCCGCCGAATGAGTCGTAGACCATGCGTGACCTGGACTCCCGGGTGTAAAACACCCCGCCGGAAAGATCGGCCCTCTTCCCGGAGACTGCTGCGTAAGCAGGGTTTTCCAGGGCGCCCAGCGCAGACCTGTCCATGAAAAGTCCGCCACCCATGCCGGTGGTTGCCGCGGAGCCCGCGGGATTCCATCCCCCCAGCCACAACACTTCAGGAAGCCCGCAGAGAAGCGCAAGAAGCGCGATCATACAATCTCCCGCCTACCAGCGATAATCAAGCTGGAAACGCAAACCGTACTCCACCAGCCGGTCCACGAAATCTCCGGGAACCTCTTCGGTGTCCCCCCCGTAATGGAAGGAGTCGTCGGGGTCCGGACGGTAGAAACCGTTGTGGGGAAAGGATGTTTCCTTCCTGAGAAAGCGCATTCTCAGTTGAAGGGCGTCGGAAAGCACGTTCTTGAATGTGAGATAGAACTTGGTTCCCCTGCCGTCGAGGAAGTCGATCCCCGTGTCCTCGAACTCCCACTGGCTCATGCCGCTCGTGGTCCACAGGGTTGCGCCTCCCAGAAGAGACAGGTCCTCGTTGAAGTCGTGCTCCCACTGAAGGCTCAGGAACCCACCGTCCATAAGCGCGTCGCCGCCGTACATGGGGTTCGGCGTAAGCTCCACCTGGCCGTATCGGAGGGAAACGCTCACATAGTCGCCTCCGGCGGGGAGGATGAATGTCCTGAATGTGTACTCGGTGGTTCGTGAATTGGTTGAGACGGCTGTTCTGGGCTTGTACTTGTCCTGGAACTTGTACTTCAGCCGGAATCGCACGGGCCAGACCGGCCTGTACTCCACCTCCCCCTGGAACCTCAGGTTCTCGAGATCGTGGGGCAGTGTTCTCCAAAGGTCGATGTACACCTTTGTGAACGTTATCCTGCTGCTGATCTGATAGCGGGTCTCAAGGTAGACGCCCTCTTCGGCTTTTGGCACCGGAAGGTCGACGAGCTGGCTGTAAAGCGGGTCATTGAACCGGTACGGGCTTTCGAAGACCGTATCGTCAAACCTCAGCTGCTCGGTGAAACCCCGGTTGTACGGGTTCGTGAACCCGGGTTCGTACCGGCGGTATATGCAGGTGAGATAGTGCCAGTCGTTCCTCCAGTCCGCCCTGGCCAACCCGGCGGAGGCTCCGTTGTCCTGCAGCACCAGCTCACCCTGAAGGCTGAACCGCTCAAGCACTGTCTGACCGTAGAAGCCGGCAAAGCTCATTGCATCCCCTGAAGGCATCTGACCGTACTCCGGGCAATCCCACTGATAGCTGTCTCCGGGGATGTCCAGGGTTTCGGGCGTGGGTGCAAGGGAGTCGCCGTAGGCAACCCTCATGAGCCCGGCCCCCAATCCCGTTCCCACGGGAAAAACCTCTCCCAGGTCGTAGAAACCGTATCCGCCCACTACCGCCTCGTCCACCTTCCCGGAAGTGGCATCGGTTCTGAAGCGGCTCTGCATTAGTACATTCGGTGTACCATCCGGGTTCATCACCGCGTCCCTGCTGTTCCATGATCCGAAGCCGTAAATGATGGCGCCTCCGGCTCTGATCTCGGTGGCTCCCCCTGTGAGCGCGTGCTGTCTGGTCGTGGTAAGGTCGGGCATCAGGCCCCACGTCCTCTGGGTATTCCTGAACCTCAGTTCATCGGTGTTGTCGATCAGAAGGCCCTGGCCCAGACTGAGACGGTAATTCCCCAGGATGACCCTGTGAAACGGGCCGCCTGGTCTGATCTCAGCGAAAACCTTCGCGGTCTGGAATTCGCCATCGGTCTCCAGTCCCTCCAGTATCGGAAAAAGGGGACCCTCAACCTGCGTGGATGAGTAATCTCTCGCAAACCTGACTCCGGCCTGGAAGCTCTCGCCTGTCATGAAACGGATCTTGTGGCTGAAACCGGGTCTGTCCCTGGCCGCGAGAAGGGCTTCCCTGCCGGAAAGTAGCTGAGAGGCCAGCGCAGCGCTGTCCACGGGGCTTCCCGAGTAGTCACGGGAACCGTCGTACAAAGAGGCAAGGGCCGACTCCAACTCCGAGATCATACCCTCAAGGTTGTCCTCGGTACCGTCCCGTCCCGATCCCCCGTCGAAGACGAACCGGTAGTTTCCTCCCAGCCCCCGAAACCCTGTCGAGTCAGTCCCCACGAAGTCGCGCATGTTCCGCCAGGCGTAGAATGTGAGATTATCGGTGTCACGAAGCGACCTGACATTCCCCGGCACGCCCGACGACCTCATCCTTGCGTCCACCGCTGCGGCATCCATAAGGGTCACACCGTCAAGCCCGCGCAGGTCCCAGTGGGTTGCCCCCGAGAGGGGCATGGGTCTTACCAGGAGGTCCTCCCAATACTCGACTTCCGAGGCGCCGGGGCCGTCCTCCTGCGAAAGCCTCTCCATCATGTCCATTACTTTGGGGCTGATGCGCCGCGGCGCCGGGGGAAGAACGATGGTGTTGCGGATGAGCCAGTCCAGGGTTACCGCGTCAAATCCCGGCAAGAGGAGCACTTCGTAGATATCATCAAGTCCGCCTGTCTCGTTCACCCAGGCGTGGAGCGTCCTTGCCTGGGCCGGGGTGAGACCCTCCAGGGCCTCCAGTTCCTGCAGCGTGGCGGAGTTCAGGTCGGGACCCGGCATTCCCCGCGCCAGCAGAACGGACAGAAGAAGAATAAGGCTAGAAAGCATACCCGACCCCCGCCTGATGCGTGGCATTAAGCTGAGGATGAGTTTCAACGGCGTATGAGAACAAAACCCCCGAAACATGGGCGCTGAACCCGCCCGTAACCACTGCCGGCCCGTTTCTGACACCGGCGAAGAGGGTAAGCGGACCAAGCGGGAGCGCCTGCCCGACCCGGACCACCGTGCCCTGGAAGTCCCGGGATACGGCAAAGGCCGAAGCCATGCCAGGCAGGGGTTCGTACCTGACCCCTACGTCCATCCTGCTCACAAGGTGTTCGCCACTCTCCCCGATCCTGGCTTCAAAGGGATTCCTCAGGGAGGCTCCCACGCTCCACCTGTCGAAGACCCGCGCCTGAAGCCCGACGGCCATGTCGGCTGTCCATGAACTGCCGTAACTGCCTACTCCGTCGGAGATTGACGCTCTGCAGAAGAGCGGTTGGATACCAACCGAAAAATCGTCGGTCAGAAGGCGCGACGCCGTGACATGCACCATCTGTTCCGAGTAGAGGTCGCCTCCGAACAGTCTTGCCCCTCCGCCCACCACCCATCCGTGGGAGAGAGGCAGGGCGATGTCGGCCCCCGCAGTGACGAAATCAGCAATCCCGTAGGGCACTCTGCCCGCTGCCATGGCCGTTGCGCCTTCCTCGAAGGAAACCGCGGCGGGGTTCCACAGCATCCCCGCAATTCCCGGCGTAACGACTCCGGTCCCCCCCATCGCGCGGCACTCGATCCCGAGTTCAAGTTCCTCGAAGGCCCCAGAGACGGTGCGAGTCATGCAAAGCAGCAACACCGCCAACACCAGTAGTGCTCTCATATGTTCCCCCTCACCGGAGCGGGGCGGCTACGACCACGGTTTCAGTCGTGGTAAGCCTCTCCCCGGACTGGGTGGTTCCCTCGAGGAGCAGGATGTACTGCCCCATGGGGAGGGATTCGTTCATGTCACCGGTGCCGTCCCAGACGAACCGGTCTCCCGCGGGCATGTTCTCGGCCAGATGGGCAACCGCCCTGCCGCTCCTGTCGAAAAGTGTCAGATCCATCAGGCTTCCGGCAGGCCCGCCGAACGTTACCGTCATCACTTCACCCAGTGATGGGGCGAACGGGTTCCCCTGGACTTCGAGGTGGAAGACAGGAGGAATGGACGGATCGTAGATGGAGACGTCCTGCTGGTACCTGGGAAGCAGCTGATAACCGGAGTTGTATGGCGGTTCGGACGAGTACTGCCCACCTATTCCGGTCAGCACAAGCCTTGTTCCGGGACCGATGCCCGAAACATCGATGCCGGTGGTCTCGTTAACCCTGACCGCGATAAGCGAATTGCCGTTCCATGCGTTGAAGTTCCATCCGCCGCCGGCTGATGACGGTGTGTCGACGACTGTCACCCAGTGACCGTAAGGCAAGCTCCCTATCACCAGCAGGATCCCCTCGATGCTTTCATTGATGCTTCTGTGCCGTGAGAGGTAGAGGGGAGCGGGAACGCCGGGGCTTCCCAGGAACTGGAAATCGGAGGGTTCCGCCGGCGATATCTCGGTGAGTCCGTTGTAGAACTTTATCTCTCCGGTGATCAGGTACTCGTCGCCGGCGCCAACCTCGCCGGGGGAAGCCGGGTTGTAGGCATATACATTGATACCGGCGGTTTCATCCTGAACGTAGAAGCTCAGACCGGTTGTGGAAAAAAGCGTGCCTTCGCAAGTGGCGACAGCCTGGATCGTTACGGTCTGCCCCAGAAGATCGGGAACTCCGTCCCCGTTCGCATCCACCCTTGCCTCGGCAACTGTCAGCACCTGAGCCCACAACCTGCATGCCAGCAGAGCCGGCACAAGGAGTCTTTTCATGCGATCGATCTCCCCCTCACCTTTCGGCTTCCAGCCTGATTTCGGCGTCGGCCAGGGCTGCGGCCCGCTCCAAAGCCTCCGCCGCCGACATCCTGCCATAAAGCACTATCTCCAGCGCTTCTGAAAGAAACTCGCGACCATCGTACCACGCCGTGGCCTGGGGTTCGTGCAGGGCTGTTTCCACCTGCAATACCACGGCAAGAAGGCCCGGGTAATCAATGAACTTCCTTTCCATCAGGGGGTCATCGAGACTGGACCGTCCGGCCGGCAGGTAACCGCTGCCCGCTGCCCACCTGGCCTGCTGCTCGGATGACGTGAACCAGCGGATGAACTCCCAGCCGGCATCAACTACCCGGGAGTCCTGATTCCTGAAAAGGACCACATTGGTTCCCGCGATGAAAACCCTTCGCTCAGTGTGTCCAGGCAGAGCTGCGACTCCAATGGTGAATGAAGGGAGCCCGCTCGCCCTCCGGCGCTCCATCTCCTGTTCCATGAAGGCAAGGCTTGTAACTGATCCCTGGACCTGACCGAGCCCTCCGTTGAGGAAATCCCTCTGATGGTCGTACCCCGAAGAAAGGTATGCCGTTCTGTCCACGAAAAGCAGGTCGGTCAAAAAGCCAAGGGCTTCGTTTCCCGCGGGTCCGTTGAAGGCAGCCCTCGTTCCTTCATCATCTAGAAGGGATCCACCTGCCTGGGCAAGGAGGCACTCGAAAGTCCAGACACTTGGACCGAAGGCAGTCCCCCACCTGTCGCCCTCGTCCAGAAGGTCGCCATCGCCGTTGGCATCCAGGCAGAGGGCCTTCAGCAGCAGGCGCTGCTCGGTCCAGGTCTCGGCGGGCACGAGCCCGAGTTGACCGTAAAGATCGACGTTGTAGTAGATCAGGGGAACGCTCTTGTTGAAGGGAAAACTGTAGATGCGCCCGTCGTAAGTGTTGTTTTCCCTGAAAACCATGAAAAAGTCGTCCCATTCATCACGGGAGTAGAGCGGATCAGCCTCCATGAGTGAATCCAGGGGAACGATCACTCCACCCCTTATCAGCTGGGACGTCCAGGTTTCGTACGCCTGGGCCATCGCCGGGGGGGAACCGGCCATCACTGAAGCCATGATCTTCTGACTGAGGGCCCTGTAGTTACCCATGTTCACCGGAACCACCCTGATGTGGGGGTGCGTTCTGTTGAAATCGGCTATGAGGGTGTCCTCGAGAACGTCGCCCAGCGGTCCGCCCATTGCGTGCCAGAAAACAACCTCGACCCGGCCTGACGTCGATGGATCATCGCTACCGCAACAGCACATCAGGCTGATGAGCACAATGATCATGAAACGGGTTTTCAGAGAAGTGTCCTCCCGGTATGGTTCGTGGTAAGATGCAGTACGGAAGGCCCGGGGACAAGAAGTGTGCAGCCCTTTTCACTGCGGTTTCCTCCTCGTATAATTCAAACTCATGTTCTGAGGGAGCTGTTGCCGCCTGGCCAATGGGGGGGATTCTTTGAAAAAGGCGTTCACCGCTGTCGCTGTCCTGCTGTTGCTTGCGGGGTGTTCGGGTCCGGATGACCCGGCTTCCTCCCTGGTATCCTTTTTCGACGCGGTGAAGGCCGGAAAGGGCAGTCATGCCGTCGCATACCTCTCCCAGGACGCACTGGATTCACTCGCGGCGGGAATGGATCTGGCCGAACTGAAGCTCAACCCCGACAGCTCATCTGCAGCGCTGGCCGCTTACGGGATTGCGCTTACCCCTGAAGAAGTCAGCGCGGTCACAATAGACATCCTCCTCGAAAGGATGATAGAATCGCCTCTGTTCCTCGGAATGATGGAGGAAGCATCCCTTGAGGTTGGCGAAGTGTCCGTCGCCGGCTCACAGGCCATGGTGAATGCCACCGTGGTTTTTCTTGGCGACACCACATCGGGCACAGTTGAAATGGTTCTTGAAGGCAATAACTGGAAGATCACCGGCGAAGGTTTGCGCTTCGCGCTTTGATGTCCCCAAAAAACGAACAGGAGAACAACGATGAAGAAGCTTCTTTTCATCACGGCCATTGTGGCCATGATCGCAGGTTGCGGAGCCGCCCCCGGTCCCAAGGCCACGGTCGAGAAGGCTTTCAACGCCCTCAAGACAGGTGACGGCAAAGCCCTCATCGAGTGCATGTCCGCCGAACAGGTCGCCGAGCTCAACACCTCCGTCGAGGAAATGAAGGCCAACCCCGAAGAGTCCGCCCAGATGATGGCTTTCATCGGCATTACGGTCACCGCTGAAGAGATCAGCAACCTCGATGCAGCAGGTTTCATCAGCCTTCTCTTCCAGTCCGAGATGTTCGGCTCCGAGTTCGCCGAAATGGAAGTAACCTTCGGTGCCGAGAGGATCGAAGGCGACAACGCCTGGGTCGAGGTCACCGTTGACGGCGAAACCGAGGAAGTTCCGCTTGTCAAGGAAAACGGCCGCTGGGTTATCGCTGAAGGCTTCGACATGATGTAGAACCGGTCACGACCGGTTCCCGGGGGAGCGGTTGATCCGCTCCCCCTTTTCCTTTTCGGCACTGGACTAGGTGGTGTGGTTTCCGGAAATGTCAATCGGCTTTTTTGGGGCAACCTTCGCAACAGCCCGAAGACTTGCCCGACTCGACCGGGCAGCCCGACGACTTCCTTTTGTAGTCGGTCTCGTAGAACCCGCTACCCTTGAACATCAGCCCCGCACCGGTGCCGATCAGCCTGCGTACGGGTCCGCCGCACTGGGGACAGACGCTGTCAGGCGTGTCGTTCATCTGCTGGAACTTCTCGTAACTGTAGCTGCACTTCTCACACAGGTAATCGTAATTAGGCATTTATTCCGCTCCGCTCCTGCGGCTTTTCAGGTATTCACCGCGAAGGTAATATAGAAGGACGGTCAAGCATGGTCCCCGCAATCCGTCCGTTTCTTGTAATTACATCTTCCACAGATGTTTACGGTGACAAACTAATCTTTCTAAGTCCGTCCCCCTGGGCGATCAGGCCGGCGACGATGATGGGGAGGAACTGGGAGGCGTGGAAGAGGATGGCCATGGCCTTGGCGGAAGGTTCGGGCACGCCGGTGATGACGGGGAAGACCACGCCCAGAAGGTAGTGGATGGTTCCGGTGCCGGCGGGCGTGGGGATAAGCATTCCAAGACCGGAGAGGACAAGAACCAGCGGCGCCGTGTACCACTGGAAGCTTATGCCGAGGCTCCAGAAAACGGGGATGACCGAAGCCGTCAGGCATCCCCACACCCCGGCTGAGAAAGCCGCTGCCTTCAGGATGTCACGGGGGCTTTTAAGCACATCAAGCCCGGCGGCAAAGCTCAGAAGCATCCCCTCGAGCTTCACCGCGGGACCTTTCAGCCCAAGCATGCGAAGAGGGCTCACGAGGATCGACGCCGCCTTCCCATGCCATGCGCGTAGAGCCGCGAGAACCAGAAGCACGACGATGTACCCCGCACCGGCAAGCATAAGGCCGGATCTGATCGCACCCGTCAGGTCGCGCCACATCGAAGCCATGACAAGCAGCGCAAGAAAGGTCAGGGAAAGGCCGTCGAAGAGCCTGGCGACAACGACAGTGGCGAACCCCGACGAGAAGGGGATACGGGTCTTTCTGGCAAGGAGCATTGCCCTCGCCACCTCACCGATCCTGCCCGGAAAAACGCTGTTCAGCATGAAGGCGACAAGGACGGGCGGAGTCAATACCTTGTAAGGAACCGCCTCAAGATGAATGAGAAGCACCCTCCACCGCAGGACCCTGAAGGTGTAACTGGCGGCCAGGAGGGGAAGCACGAGAAGCAGGGGGTAAAGGGAGGCCGATGAAACAACGGCTTCCAGCTCGGCCCAGTCGGTATTCCTGAAAGTTAACCAGAGAGTGGCAGCGGCTATGACCACACCGATAACTGTTTTCAGTATGGTCTCACGCTTTGGCAACGGATTCCTCCAGACCCAGGCACAGCGCATGGAATGCCACAAGCATGGCCTCCTGCGCATGGCTTGTCACCGGTGAGGGGGCCCTCCAGTGAATGTGGGCCCACCCGGCTTCCCTGCCCGCCGCGGTGAAGGCAACAACCTTCATCCCTTTCGCAGCTGCCGCTTTCGCGGCGTTCGTCACATTGGGCGAGCCTCCACTGGTGGTGATGGCCAGAAGAACATCGCCCGGGCATCCAAGAGCATCGACCTGCCTGGCAAAAACGCTTTCGTAACCGTAGTCGTTTGCAACCGCGGTCATCACGGCGGGGTCAACCGTGAGGGCCACGACCGGAAGAGCCCTTCTCTCAAGTCGAAACCTGCCCACCAGTTCGCCCGCGAGATGGGAAGCGTCCGCCGCGCTGCCTCCGTTGCCGCAGACAAGCACTTTGCCTCCCGCGGCAATTGATTCCCGGATGCACAGACGAATGCCATCCAGGGTTTCAAGATCGAACCCGTCCAGGTTGTGCGCCGCTTCCTCGAGATACTTCTTCATAGGCTTTCCATCCATTCCTCGAACGCCTCTTCCAGTGGCGGAAGGTGGAAGGGTCCGTGTGTTCCCAGGGCCGAATAGACGGGCCGCGGTGCCGGAACGTTCAGGTCCTTCCAGCAGACAGCCCTGATTGCTCCAGAGCCCACTCTCTCCCTCAGGGTGAGTGCAAGGTCGAGCGGTGTCACGGGGCCGGGGTTGACGCAGTGAAAAACGCCGGTGCTCCCGGAATCCACGATTCCGACAATCGCGTCAACGAGATGCGGGACAAAGGTCACGCATGCGGTCTGGTCCTTCACGACATTCAGTGAACCCCCGCGAAGAAGGCCTCCGTGAAGCCATGGCAACAGCCCCTTCCCGTTGCCGAAGAGCCATGAGGTCCTTATCACCGCTCCGCGCCCTGTCACCAGGGCTTCACGTTCCCCCGACAGCTTGCTCTCGCCGTAGAGGTTGGCGGGATGCGCCGCAGCGTCCTCGGTGATTGGGGCATCGTCTTTGGTGAAGACGTGATCGGTGGAGATCGTCACAAGCCGTGCCCCGGTTTCCGCCAGGTGTCCGACCCCGTCACGGTGTACAAGGAAGGCGCGTTCGGGGTTGGTCTGGCACAGATCAACATCGGTAAGGGCGGCGCAGTTGATTACCAAGGAGGGCTTTGCGATCCTCATGGCTTCCGTCACCGATTCCCTGTCAGTTATGTCCAGTGCGGGAAGGTCCATGCCGGTGGCCCGGCGGCCAAGCCTGGCCAGAAGCGCAGTTCCCAACAGACCGTTGCCTCCAGTGACCAGTATCTCAGCCACGCCCGCCCGCCCCCAGCGGCGGAAGCGAACCGTCCTCGAGAATCATCCGGGGGTTCTCCTCCGCCATCGTCTTCCAGCTTCCGGGGCAGAGCCTTTCAACCTTTTCCCGGGCGTAGTCACCGAGAACCATGTCACGATGGCTGTGGCAATCGCTTGTCACCATGTGACACATGCCCGAGCTGACTATCCACTCGGCTTTTCTGGCATACCTGGGTATCGCGAAGGACCGCATGCTCATGCTGACACCCGCCCCCATCCCGGCCAGAAGCCTCAGCCTTGGTGCCGTGGCCCATTTGTAGCGCTCGGCGTGCGCCAGGAGCGGCCGGTAGCCGGCGGCGAACAGCCTGGACAGCCGGCGCAGAACGCTGAACCAGAAGGTACCATGGTTGAACTCCACCAGGACCGTACGGGTTCCGGGGTACGAGACCAGCTCGTGAATGCCGGACTTCCTCATGCCCAGAAGCAGCTCGCCCGCTGCAATGACGTAAAGCGAATCGTCCGAAACCCGTTCTGCGAACCGGTAGGACTTGTCGGCCCGGGACCTGGCTGCCAGCCCCGCCATTTTCGTGGAGAAGTGCGGGGTGGCTGCGACAATCGAGCCTTTGGGCATTGCCTTGCGCAGTTTTTCGATCATCCGGAGCGCTTCCGCGGGGGTAACCGGCCCGTCATCAACCCCGGGAACGATGTGTGCGTGCAGATCGTAACAGGGCGCGTTCATGCCGGTCTTCCCAGACCGGTCAGGAGGCCGGTCCTGCCGTGGCGCCCGATCCCGCTCAGCCTGATTCCCGAAGCCCTGACCGCGGTTTCCATGTCACGTTCCGCGCCCCACCGGAATGTAAGCAGGAACACCCCGTCCGGTTTCAGAAGATGAGCGGCGGCAAAGACGAACAGGTATAGCAGAAGCGCCCCCCCCCCGTCTTGCGCCCTCTCTCGCGGGATCGGGGCTAGGCCTTCCCGACCCGCTGACGAAGTAGGGGGGATTTGCTGTGACAAGGTCCGCGATCCCCACGGGGAAAAGTGCCGGCACCTGCCCGACCCCGGCGAGAACCGGCAGCACGGCACCGCGGGAGAGACGCAGTGATTCCGGACATGTATCGAGGCCGATCCATACGATTGAACCGTTCATTTCCGACACAAGCCTTGGAACCTCGCCCGCACCGGTACCAAGATCGAAGGCAAGCCCTCCCGTGCAGGCCGCGGAAGCCTCGCGGGCCAGGATTACCGAGTCGGTGGTCGTCACCGCCGGTACAGGGCCTTTGCGACGCCCCAGGTATAGTGATCACCGGTGTAGTAAGGCACTCTTATGTCGTCCCAGTCCCTGATGCTCCACAGTCCGAACTCGTCCGCGACCATGGTTATCCACGCGCTTCCCATGGCGGGGCGTTCCCACCCGCTGCCCAGGGTCCCCGCGGCAACGATGTAATAGTCTCGATAGATGGTCACGCTGTCGTAGGGAACGGAGGGGTCCGGGTGCTGGGCATCGGTTGTGAAAAATGCCATTGACAGACTGTCCGACGGGGCACCGGACGCCTGGGCCTGGTAGATGATGGAGGAGACGGTCTGTGATTCGACGTCTTTCGTCCAGTCCGAAAAATCAAGGCTCTGGAAGCCGGGGTCAGCGACATCCTGCGGGTCGGCGTTGAACACGAAATCTTCGTGGAAACACGCGTTGTAGTACCCCACTGAAAGACCGTCGAGCGAGTTCTGAAGGTTGCTGATGACTATCACGGGCTGTGTGGGCGTCTGCCACACCACGGGCGGGTCGGGATCGGGGTCTTCGGGTTCCCGGGGCTCGAAGATGCTGCAGGCCGCAAGCATAACCAGAACGAGCAGTGGGATAGCTTTCATCTCATGCCCCCTATAGCAGGTAGTTGAAGTTCATGCTGGCATGCCAGTAACTCGGGTCTCCGGACATCCTGAATGTCCGGGTGATGTTGGTGGACAGTACCCCGCCCAGTATCCTGATCACGCTTCTTATGCCCACGTGATGGATGTGATCGTCGGTGCTGATGCCCTGATCGAGGCGGTTGTTCCAAACGTATTCCCATCCGTAGTTGGGGGTTATCCCCACGTTTGCCGATACATGGAACCCAAGGTTGAACGTGAGCCGCGAGTTCACGGCTTCGTAGGTGCGCGAGAACAGCCTGTTCTGGTACCTTCCCTGATCCCTGAAGGCGAAGGTGTGTCTCACGCCAAGAACCGTGCTGTCGCTGCTCACGCGGTCGAAGGTGAAGAACGAGTCGAGCCTTCGACTCAGGCGGTTGCCCCCGCTGGCGTACTCGGGGAAGAAATAGGTCGTGTAGTCCGCGCTGAGTTTCACCGAATGGTCGACCTTCCAGCCGCTGCCCACATTGCACTCGTACCCGGGGCGAACGCTGTACGTTGAACTGCGGCTGCTCTGGCCCGACATCGCGGCCATCAGGAAGATGGTCTCACGGCGCTGGCCCTGCATCTCCCCCTTCAGGGTAAACCACCGGTTGACGGGTATTCTCGCGGTGACGCCAAGGATCTCACGAAGCTCGTCGCTGTCGGTGTCATCCTGGTAGGTGTTGCCGAAACTGTCTCCCCAGACCCCTTCGGTATCCTTCATGTAGAGGTTCACGACCCTGTGGAACGTCACGTTGCTCGACCCGGGCGTGTATACCAGCCTGAAGGAGAGAAGGCGGTCATCGGTGTTCTTTGTAACGTCGAAAAGGCTGTCCACACCGGTTATCTGCACCTTGTAGTCCTCGTCCTGAAGTGCCCGCGAAACGCTTATGTCGAGGTCGATGTCATCCATCATCTCCCACACCAGCGTGCAGCCGATCCGCCTTCCGTTGGTCAGCTTGTCGCGGTAGTCCCCGTCCTGCGTCGAGTCGGGGTCAAGCCCGGTCCACAGGGTGGCGTCGTAGGTCCAGTGTCCGCTCATCTCCATGAAGATGCCCTGGATGAGCTCGGGCAGGACCAGGCTTTCGGAATGGCTCCATTCGTCGCCCTTTTTCCAGTATTCATCCCGGTAGCTCTTGAGGAAGTTCCTGTTGGCGCCTATCTCGGCGTTGAAGCTGCCGCCGTTCCACGAGTCGGGAAAGTTGTAGCCCACCCTGGCGGAGATGTTGTCGCGCCCGTTATCGGATACGTTGCCGAACGCCCTGGCCTCGGCGACGCTGAAATTGGTGCTGATGACGCGGAACAACCTGCGGTTGACCGTGGCGCTCATGTCGTAGAGCGTTCCGTCATCGGTGCTGAGAGTGTCGTGGCTCTGGTTCCATTTGTCCATCGTGTGAAGTCCGGCCTGCATGTTCATGCTCAGCCAGTCAGCGGGCGCATACCTCAAAGATCCGATGGCGTTGTCCGCCACCTCGTCACGAAGAGCGACCCCGTGTGTCTTGTCGACCACGATCGCCCTTGTGAACGTTGTGGCAAGCTCCATCCCGCCCCTGGGCCTCCAGCTCAGCCAGCCCCTGCCGCTCCGCGAATCACAGAACCTTCCCTGACCCCAGTTCCGAAGCCCCTGGAACGAGGTGGCCCCGTTGAGGCTCAGATGGCGGGAGAGTTCCTGTGAGAATGTCAGGGAGTTGATGAGAGTGGTCTCGACCCTGCCCTGTTCCAGGCCAAGGTTGTAGTTCGCGTCCCATGCCGCAAGGATGCCTGCGAGAATGAGCATGACGGGAAGGCTTTTCTTCACTGACCAACCTCCTCGGCCATTGCGGCGAAGCTCTCGGGCGGCACCCTTTCCGCCCTGAGGTCGGGGCAGACCCCAACGCTGCCAAGTATAGCCAACGCCCTGTCCTTTCCATAGACCCTTGCCAGATTGTTCACGATCTTCTTCCTCCGGGATGAAAAGGCGGCCTTCACGATCTCAACGAACCTGGGGTAAAGCCGTGGGGAAAGGGGAGGATCCTTCTTCCTTTCCAGAAGCACAACGGTGGACTCAACTTCAGGACGGGGGAAGAACTCCCAGGGGCCGGCCTCGAACAGCATTGAAACGCTGTAGTGTGGCCAGACCGCCAGGGCGAGCCGTCCGTACTCCCTGCCCCCTGTCGTGCACTCGAGCCTTACGGCGACCTCCCTCTGAAGCATCAGGACCGCACGGGAAACCGACTGGAAACCCGGTTCACAGAGCCTTATCACCGCCGGTGTCGATATGCTGTAGGGGAGGTTTGACGCAACTGCGGCAAATGGATGACCCGGAAGCTCCTCCGGAACCGCCTTCAGAAAGTCCTGCTGAACCACGCTGAGGCCGGGCATGAGCTCCCTGAGCCTCAGGCTCATGGTCTGGGATATCTCAAGGGCGGTCACAGGAAGGCCTCTGGCCATCAGGGCTTCGGTGAGGGCACCGAGACCCGGGCCGATCTCAAGAACTGTCCCGCCTGGAACACCAAGTGAAGCGGCTATCCGCTGTGCCAGAAGGGGGTTAACCAGGAAGTTCTGCCCAAGCCCCTTGTCGGGCACGATGCCGAGTGAACTCAGTGCCTCGCGTGTCGCGGCTGTGTTCACTGCCCCCCCCTTATCAGGACGGGCAGCTCCAGCCTCTCCGCCAGCGCCACCACCTTGGGAGTATCAGCACCCGAGCCCTCGACGGCTGTAAGCAGGGCGGGTATCGCAAGCTTCTTAACAAGCCTGATGAACCCCATGAGGTTTTCCCATCCGTCACCGGAGGCACCGGGGCACACCCTTGCGTGCTCGGCCGCGCCGGAGGCGTTCAGGCTTATGCTGACCCTGTCGAAGCGACCCAGCATGGCTTCGGTTTCCGGAAGGGTCATGTGGCCAAGGCAGAGCCCGTTGGTGTTCAGACGTGTTCTTCCTCCCGCCGACCCTGCCTTTTCCGCCGCTTCGCAAAGAAGGTCAGGCCTCATGGTGGGTTCACCGTATCCGCAGAAAACCACCTCATCGTACCCGGCGGGGTCGGTTGCTGACAGGGCGGAAAGCACCGCCTCCCGTGAGGGCTCGCTCCGATGCCTCAGATTGTAGCCCTCAAGGCCGTCCTGCCGGTTCCGTACGCAGAACCCGCATGAAGCGTTGCACCTTCCCGTGATGTTCACGTAAAGCTTTCCGTCCATCGGGTAAACGAGATGGGTCCTCCGGTCTCCGGGGGCAAGGCGGAATGCGCGAAGCGAGTTCTCCCACAGGATGGAAAAGGTCTCACTGAGGGAAAGGTCCCACTCCAAAGCGATCCGCGCTGCGGTCAGGGTGGTGTGGGATGGCTCGTTCCTTCCGCCCCGATGGGGAGTTGGCGAAAGGAAGGGAGCGTCCGTCTCGGCGAGGACCATTTCCCGGGGTATCAGCCCCAGGTTCCTGGCCATCTCGCTCTTGCGGTAAGTCACCGCCCCCGTTACCCCGAAAAAGAAGCCCCTTTTCACTGCCCGGGAAGTGACCTCACCCGAACCGCACCAGCTGTGCAGGACTACGGGAAAGCCAGGGTCCACAGGCAGGATGTCCAGGACGGCCTCCTCAGCTCCCCTGGAGTGAACAACGAGGGGCAGGGCCAGATCATTGGACAGACCGATGTGTTTCTGGAACCAATGGGACTGAACATCGCGGGGGAACCTGTCGCGGTAGAAATCGAGGCCCGTCTCACCCACTGCGGCGGCCTGTGGAAGCAGCGACAAGCAGGCCAGCTTTTCGAAAGCCTGTTCGGTTGCTTCCTCGAGATGGTTCGGGTGAAAACCCGCGGCTGACCAGAGGCCGAAGTCCCGCGCTATGGAGCTTGAACGGACACTGGAAGAAAGGTCTATCGAAGGGACCAGAATGCCACGAACACCCGCATCGAACGCCCTGCCGACAACCGATTCGAGGTCGGGGCGAAAATCGTCGAAGTGGAGGTGACAGTGGGTGTCGAAGAACAGTCCGGGCCAGTGGGAGCGGTTCACCCTCAGTTGTCCCGCCGGATCAGGTGGTCACGGTCGGGTCCGGTAGAAATGGCCCTGATGGGCGCTCCGGCGAGCCTTTCCAGGGTTTCCACGTACCGTCTGGCATTTGGGGGAAGGGCATCCCAGCGTGTCTCGCCGCGGATGTCCTCCTTCCAGCCGGGAAGGGTCTCGTAGACGGGAATGTGTGCACCGAGCCTGACCCCGGTCTCGAAAAGGGCCAGGTCCTGCTCGGGGTCGAGTTCGTACCTGGTGCAGACCTGAAGCTCTTCAAAACCTGAAAGAACGTCGAGAAGGGTCAGGGTTATCCAGTCGCACCCATTGAGACGGGTGGCGTACCGGGCCAGGACGCCGTCGGACCAGCCGCACCTTCTGGGGCGCCCGGTGGTGGTGCCGTACTCGTTCCCGGCCTTCCGTATCCTCTCTCCGGTCTCGTTGGCCTGTTCAGTGGGGAAGGGGCCCTCCCCGACACGCGTGGAGTATGCTTTCAGTATCCCCACGACCTCGCCGACGCGGTTGGGCCCGAACCCGAGGCTTGTGCAGGCGGCTCCGCTTACACATTGACCGCAGGTGACATAGGGGTAGGTGCCGTGATCCGGGTCAAGCAGCGTGCCCTGGGCCCCTTCGGCTATCACGGTGCCGTTCTCCTCCAGTATCCGTGAAATGGTGTACGAAACATCCCCCACGTAACGTGCCATGGAAAGCGACGCCTCAATGAAGGCTTCCGTGTCGCGCACAAGGGCTTCCCGCGCCGTGCCTTCCAGACCGAACTCCTGCGCGCAGCGATCCGCCCTCTCACGGCACCTTGCGGAGAACTGCGCCGGCAGCGAGATGTCTTCCAGCCTGATGCCCCTTCGGCGGAACTTCTCAACGTACGTCGGCCCTATCCCCCGGCCGGTGGTGCCGATCTTTCGGTCGGCACCGGTTTCGGAGAAAGCCTCGGACACCCGGGCCGCGGGATGTACAAGATGCACCTTTCCGCTCACCAGAAGCCTGTCGGCAACCGTAACACCGGAGTTCTCCAGATCACTGATCTCCCCAAGCAGGGCCAGGGGGTCAACCACGCAGCCGGACCCGATCATTCCGGCGACTCCCTGTCTGAGAACCCCCGAGGGCAGCATGTGCAGCGCGTACCTTCCCATCGGGGTTTCCACGGTATGTCCCGCGTTGGCCCCCCCGGAAAACCTGGCCACCGCCGAGGCGTCGAGGGCCAGGTGATCAACCATCTTGCCCTTGCCCTCGTCTCCCCACTGAAGCCCCACAATGATCCTTACAGGCATTTCTCCCCCTAATCCACCGTTACCTGCACAAGCCAGCGAAGCAGTTCCCTGATCCCCGAGCCGCGAACTGAGGAAACAGGGATCACCGGGCCCAGCTCCTCGGCCTTCTTTCTGGATTCCGTGAGCTTTGATGCCCCCAGCTTGTCGCTCTTGGTCAGGGCGACAATGTAGGGTTTGCCGCAACCCCTCAGGAACTCGGCCATCCGAGCATCGCTTTCCATCCCGGGATGCCTTGAGTCCACAAGAAGGACCGAACCCCTGAGAGGGCGCCTTTTCCCGAGGTAGTCCTCCATCCAGGAGAGCCAGCGGGACCTTTCGGCACCGGGCGCCCTGGCGTAACCGTAGCCCGGAAGGTCAGCGACGTAGTAGCCGAAATTGCTTTCGTATATGTTGATGAACCGTGTGCACCCCGGGGAGGAACTGGTGCGGGCCACCGCGACGCCCCCGGCCAGGCTGTTTATGAGCGACGACTTCCCGACGTTGGAGCGTCCGGTGAAGGCAACTTCGGGTCTGCCGTCGTCCGGAAGACCCACTCCTCCAGGACAGCTCCTGAGAAAGCTGAGCGCAAGTCCCGGCAAATCAGACCGCTTTCCGTCCCCTTCGGGTGATTATCCTGGGTTTCTTCAGGCCCTTGACGCATGCCTCGTCCACCAAGAGGGTTCCCGACTTTTCCCTGGCGTCGGGTATTGAATACATGGGTTCCAGAAGGACCCTTTCAAGGATGGATCGAAGCCCTCTGGCGCCGCTTTTTGCCTTCCTGGCCTCGAATGCGATGGCTTTCATTGCATCGGGTGTTATCTCGAGTTCGAGGCCCTCAAGGCTGAAAAGGTACGAGTACTGCTTCATGAGGGCGTTCTTCGGTTCGGTCAGGACCTTCACCAGGGCTTCCTCGTCAAGGTCTTCAAGCGTCACCACCACCGGAAGCCTGCCGACCAGTTCGGGAATGATGCCGAAGCGCACCAGGTCGTGGGCTTCCACGATATCGAGTGAGCATGATTCCTGGCGGTCAGCCTTGATGTCGGCTCCGAAGCCCATTGCTCCATGGCTGATCCGTGATTCGATGATCTTGTCCAGCCCGTGGAAGGCCCCTCCGCAGATGAAGAGTATGCCGGAGGTGTCGATGTAGATGTTCTCCTGGTAGGGGTGCTTCCTGCCGCCCTGGGGGGGAACGCCCGCGACGGTTCCCTCGACAATCTTCAAAAGGGCCTGCTGAACTCCCTCGCCGGAAACGTCACGGGTGATGGACGGGTTTTCCGACTTGCGCGAGATCTTGTCCAGCTCGTCTATGTAGATGATCCCGTGCTGGGCCTCTTCCACGTTCATGTCAGTGACCTGAAGCAGCCTCAGAAGGATGTTCTCCACGTCCTCGCCCACGTAGCCGGCCTCGGTGAGGGTCGTGGCGTCGGCGATGGCGAAGGGGACCTCGAGTATCCGCGCGAGGGTCCGGGCGAGAAGGGTCTTGCCGACACCGGTGGGACCCAGGAGAAGGATGTTGCTCTTCTCGAGTTCCACCTCGCTCGTGCCCTGATGCTTGGCCAGAAGCTTCTTGTAGTGGTTGTAAACGGCAACGGACAGAACCTTCTTTGCCCTGTCCTGACCCACCACGTACTGGTCCAGCTGGTCCTTTATCTCACGGGGTGACGGAAGCCCCTTTCGGAAAAGGCCGGGGACGGACTTCTCCTCGGGCTTTCCCGGTGTTTCGGTGATTATCTCGCTGCAATACCTTACGCAGTCGTCACAGATGAAGACACCCGGCCCCTGGATGAGCTGATTGACCTCCCCCGACGCCCTGTTGCAGAACGAACAGCGGTTCTCCTTCGGCATCGCTTACACCCTCTTGTCAAGAATGTTGTCGACGATCCCGTACTCAACCGACTCGGAAGCGTTCATCCAGAAGTTCCTGTCGGTGTCCTGCGCTATCTTCCCTATGGGCTGGCCTGTGCACTCCGCCAGGATCAGGTTCATCTCCTCCCGGATCTTCAATATCTCCCGGGCTTCGATCTCGATGTCGCTGGCCTGCCCCCTCACGCCGCCGCTGGGCTGATGGATCATCACCCTTGCGTGGGGCAGGATGTTCCTCTTGCCCTTCGCGCCCGCTGCCAGAAGGACTGAAGCCATGCTTGCGGCGCTTCCCATGCAGAACGTTGCGATGTCGGGCCTGATGAACCTCATGGTGTCGAAGATAGCGAGCCCCGCGGAGACCGAGCCGCCGGGGCTGTGGATGTACATGTTGATGTCCTTCTTGGGGTCCTGACCTTCAAGGAAGAGAAGCTGCGCGACGACAAGTCCCGCCGTCTGGGGAGAAATGACGTCACCGATGAAAACGATGCGGTCTTTAAGCAGTCGTGAGTAGATGTCGTACGAGCGCTCGTAGTTTCCATCCCTCTCCACCACGAAGGGAATCACGGATGACATCACTGTTCCTCCTTGCATGGCTTTTCGGTAACCGCGACCCACTTCCAGGAAGCCCCGGGCTCATCATGTTTAGCCGTATCTTCGGCGTGAGGTTCCGCGACGGTTTCAACGGCGTTCGAGAGCACGAGCTCAAGGGCCCTCTCGTTGCGAAGTCTGTCGAGCGCAGACGAAGTCGAGCCACCCGCGGCCTCTTTTTCAATCTCCTCCGGTGACACCGGTATGCCCTCGATGATGGCTATCTGCCTGAGGATAAGGAACTCCCTGACTTTTCGTTCGGCCAGCTCCCTTATCGTCTTTTCGGTTTCGGGGGTCGATTCACCGTCTTCAAGCCGCTTTGAGTAATCGCGGGCAAGGTTGTCCACCATGAACGAGGGAGGGTCGAACACGTTGGCTGAGAGCAGGCTGTCAAGCGCAACCGATTCCACGAACGACCGTCGCTCGGCCTGATGCTTCTCGCTGATGTTGTCGCGAAGCTTCTGCTTCAACTCTTCCATGCTTTCAAACCCGCCGGCGGTCTTGGCGAAATCATCGTCGAGTTCGGGATTTTTGGGCTCCCTCACCTCCATGACGGCGAACTCGGTTGCCGGGGGCTCCTCATCCAGGCCCGGGAAGTCCATTCGGGCCGAGAACCTGTCTCCCGCGGACAGGCCGGGAAGGAGTTCGTCGAAGCCGGGCCCCATGTTCTCCCTGCCTATGACGACAGCCGCGCGCCTGGGTTCCCCGCCATC
>Ga0351892_10071_pt1 | contig 41021 bp, 39 predicted proteins | sample TotcelFGM3001K14_FD_206763 | JGI IMG/M metagenome (GOLD analysis project Ga0351892, IMG submission 206763) | Enriched cells from coal bed in the Powder River Basin, Montana, United States - Total cells FGM rep3 HSBNCT.FGM.300.1.K14 ... | reverse complement strand
CCGGCGTCATTGATGATAGTCTGTTAGGGCAGCTTACTTTGGAACGGTTGACGGCAGTTATGGCCCCCAAGGTCAAAGGAGCCTGGCTTCTCCATGCCCTGACTGCGGCGCCCGACTTTTCTTTAGACTTTTTTATCCTGTTTTCTTCGGTTATTACCATGTTGGGCAATCTTGGTCAGGCCAATTATGCGGCAGCCAATACCTTTTTAGATAGCTTGGCTCATTATCGCCGCTCCCGGGGTCTGCCTGGCCTAACCATCAATTGGGGCCCCTGGAATGAAGTCGGGATGGTAAGCAGGTATCCCTCTGCCGTTAAATGGCTGGAGCGGCTAGGCATTGGTAGTATATCACCGCCCCGGGGATTAATATTGCTGGAATATTTATTGTCCCAGCCCTCGCCCCAAGTTGGGGTAATGTCCATTGAGTGGTCCAGGTTTTTAGAACAATACGGTTTAGAGAATAAACCTTTTTTTGCTGAGTTTGCCCATACTTCCTAAGTATCTCAACCGGAGTTTCGCCTTGTTGTTATTTAAGGAAAAAGATAAATTCTTGCGTCAAGCGGCGCGCCGGGCCCTCTGGCTCCCTGGCCCCGCCACGCAATCGATAAACTTTGGTGGCGCAGATATTGAGCTCTTGATCCCCCAACGTGATCCCTTTCTGATGATAGACGCCATTACCTCGGTGGATTATGAGCAGCAAGCCCTGGAAGGAGTTCGTCGGATCAATCCTGACAATCCGGTGTTTGCCGGACATTTTCCCGGCAATCCGATCTACCCTGGGGTTCTCCATATTGAGACCATGGGACAACTGGGTTTGTGCCTGCTTCAATTACAAAGGCAAAAAAATAATGGTGCAGATCTGGAAAAACTCAAAATGCCGGATTTTCGTTTGGTTCGAATCTATGATGCGGTCTTTCTCGCTCCGGTATTACCGGGAGATGAACTGACAGTGCGGACCCTGACCCTGGAAGATAACGGCCTCACGCTTATTATGGCCGGCCAGATCAGCCGGGGCGAAACCTTTTGCACCGTAACTATAATGGAAGTTTATTATGCCTGAAGAAAAACGTATCGTTATCACGGGAATGTCGGTCAATACACCCCTGGGAGATACCCTGGATGTTTTCCTTCAAAACCTTTACCAAGGTAATTCCGCGATTACGGCTTGGAAAGGATTGGATTCATCCAAGATAGCCTGCAAGATAGGCGGAGATCTGTCGGAATATGATGTCAAAGCCAAGACATCTTTGCTGCAAGAGCAAATTCCTGCCGACCTGGCCCGGCGTTTGCCCAGGCTGGTCCGGAATTCTCCCTGGCCAGCGCAGCTTTCCATCTTGTTGGCTGTGGCTGCCTTCCTGGATGCGGATCTGTTAAATCTATCTGTAGACCCGACGAGGGTCGCAGCCATCATCGGCGGCCATAACCTTAACGAGCACTATAATCAAAAAAATTGGAGCAATTTTGTCGAGGACCCGGATAATTCCGACGTTGCCCTGGTAATTAAAGGAGCGGATTCTGATCATGCCGGCTGTGTTGCAGAGATCATTAATTCCCAGGGGCCGATTTACACCAACGGTGGAGCCTGTGCCTCGGGGAATATTGCCCTGCGCAGCGCCCTTAGCGAAATCCGTTACCACGGCATGAACCTGGCGTTGGTGCTTAGCCCACCCCACGATGTCTCCCCTGCTACCTTACATTCCCTGGCGCAGATCGGGGCCTTATCATACCTCAGCTTCAACGAAAACCCCGCCAAAGCCAGCCGCCCTTTCGATACCGCCCGGGAAGGCTTTGTTTTCTGTCAAGGTGGAGGTGCCTTGGTGCTGGAGGAATTGGGACACGCTTTAGCCCGTGGAGCTCACATCTATGCCGAAGTTTTGGGAGTTGAAGTCAATTCCGTGGCCTCCCGGAGTCCTAACCCTTCTGAAGAACATGAAGCCCGGGTTATGGAGCAATTGCTCCACAGCACTGGCGTGCATCGTGAAGAAATAGATTTTGTCTCGGCCCACGCCACCTCCACTCCCCAAGGGGATCTGGCCGAAATCCGTGCTATTAAGAGCGTCTTTGGGGATCATGCTGCAAAACTTAAAATCAACGCCCCCAAATCAATCATAGGTCACTGCTACTGTGCTGCAGCCGTAGTCGAAACAATCGCTGCGGTCCTACAAATGCAGGCCGGCCGGCTTCATGCCTCCATCAATATCGATAACCTGGATCCCGAGATCGATCTCAACGTCTGCGCTAACCAGCCGGTGGAACATCAGGTTCGTTACTTGGTGAAAAATGCCTTTGGCTTTGGAGGTATTAACACGGCGAGCCTCATTCACCGCTTTGAAGATAAATGATGTAAGCTTGTATCCGAATAACGCCCCACAGAAAGGAGAGAAAAATGACGCGTGATGAAGTAACGGCCATTGTTTGCAAAAATATTAAGGAGATAGTCCCCGAGCTGGAAAAGGTAGAGGTTGATTTGAACAAGAGCTACCGGGAACTAGATATCAACAGTCTGGACCTGGTGGAGATTGTCACCGGAACTATGCGTGAGCTCAAGATAAAGATCCCCATTAACGAACTCACCAAGGTTAAAAACACCAATGGGCTGATAGACATCCTTTTTAAGGTTGCCAGTCAGTCCAAAGCCTAGTTCAATGGTTATATAATATTAACTTCGAGGGGGTTCCGGATCGGCTGCCGACAAGACCCAGCAGGCCGGATTCCCCTCCAGATCCTGGCGGATAAAATCAAGAATTTTGTGGGCCCGGTCGGAATTAAGTTTGATGGAAGCAAAATTGGGCAACTTCACCAGCTTTTGCATGAGCAAACCGTCGGTATCGAACCAGCGGGGCAGAAAAGCCCCGAAGAAATAGCCTTGGTCCCGCAGCAGAGACACGGCCCATCCCGACCAGGCCTCCCCTAAGTTGATAAAAACTTGTAGTACCTGCATGCCTCGGCTCTGTGCCTCCTGCTCTGCTGCCTCCAGCATGGCGGGAAAATCCTCTCCCAGACTATACACATTGAATCTGGCTACTTGAGCAAAATCAAAAAGCTGTTTCTGGATTCCGGTGGCGGAGCCGGATGGAACCTTGGCATCGGAAGTCTGAACAGTGCGGGAAATATTTAGTCCTGACATGATATATTCCAACTCTGGCAGGTACTGATAAGGAAAATAGACCTTCTGATCTTTGTCGTGCAAGGTATTAAAGGCCAAAAGCGTCGACACCCGCTCACCGGGGAAATCTTCCATGGGATAAGCCGCCGCCGGCATTAATCCCAGTTCCATACCCGTTTCCTCAAAGTCAATAAATACACTCATCTTCTGAATGATGAGGTGGTTGCAGACGGCCTCGCCAAATATTACGTCGACGTCTTCCTGGGGAGCTAACTTATTAAAAATGTAATCTTGCAGGCACAAGGCCGCAAAACTGGAACGATACTCCGGCAGCACTACGGATTGGCCGTACTCGTAGACCTTGGGAGAATAGGCGGAACTTCTAAAAAGAGCCGTACAGGCTATGATGTCGCCGTTTTCGGCCCTGGCCACTACGGTGCGAAGGTTTTTGAGAAGGTTTTCTTCAATCAATTTTTCTGGAATGTAGTTGACATCAAACGGATAATGTTCGCCGTATACTGCGAAATAACAGCGCACCGCCCCCCAGGCGTCAGTCGGCTCCATGAGCCGGATCTCAAAATCCTGATCGGGCTTGACCTGATAGGCCTCTTCGGTTAATTTCCGGATTGCTTCCTGTTTGTCCATGCTCTACACTCCCCAATACTTCAAATGCCAATCATTGCCCTCCACAGCCAGAGCCGCGACATATTCCGGGGCAGGATGCCAGCAGTGCATCGACCAAACGGATTTGTCTAGACATTCTCTTCCTTGACTGAGGGTTTGGTCATGTAAAGAAATTTTGCCATCCTTGAGGGCCGTGGTCAAACCTGTACCCAAAGCTTTTCCATAGGCTTCCATCTGCGTCCAGGAGCGGAAAAATGATTGGCTTTTCAGAGGCTCCGGCATTATTTCCAGGGCAGCACAATCATCAGGGGGAAAAAAACGTCTGCTTATCAGATCGAGTGAGGCTACTGTTCTTATTTTTTCCAGGTCGATCCCGATACGGCGATCTGGATAGGCAAAGGCAAAGAGAGCCATTCCGGAAGAATGAGCCAGATTGAAGCTTACTCTCTGGATGTCGCCCGGAAAGGCCAGGAAGGGTTTGCCATGATCATTGTAACCGAAAAGAAGGCGCTCCGGTTCTATCCGGAGATATCTGCCGAGAATAGTTCTCAATAATCCCCGTGCAACAACATAACGATGGCGATTACAGATTAAATAAAATCGTTCAGCTTGAGAAACTTCTTCAATGCTCAGGAGTTCACGGAAGCTTTTTACATAAGATGCTGATACATCCAACCAGGCGCGCCAGACATGGACATCTTTCCTCCCGAGATGCAGTTCTCCCGGGGGAGCCGACCGCCAAGGCGAGTCCTCAGAAAATGCTATTCTCATCCACCGGCGATTTCCTCGCCATCCCGCCCTAAATCCAGGCCATAGGCCTTCATTTTTTTATAGAGATGGGAGCGCTCCAGGCCGATGGCTTCGGCGGTGAGGCTGACGCTGCCATGGTGATCGATGAGTTTGCGGCGAATAAATTCCTTCTCAAAAAAACCCCGCGCTTCTTTTAGAGACCCCATCTGAAAAAAGGGCCAGACTTCATCTTTGTCCGGGAGGCCTTTGCGCAAATCAACCGGTAAGTGCTCCACATCAATTACCCGCCCCGGGGTCAGGATAGCCAGCCGCTGCACACAATTGATGAGTTCCCGGACGTTGCCGGGCCAGGGCTGACTCACCAGAATTTCTACGACCTCAGGCGTCATAATCTTTTGTAACCCATCCTGTTCTTTGGCAAATTCCCTGATAAAATTATCGATGAGTAGGGGAATGTCTTCCCGCCGTTGTCGCAGGGGCGGCACGATGATGGGGATAACATTGACGCGGTAATAAAGGTCTTCCCGGAAATTTCCTTTAGTAATTTCTTCTTCCAGATTTTTATTGGTCGCGGCTACGACCCGCACATCTACCTGAATGGGGCGACTGCCGCCTACCCTTTCAAACCGTTGTTCTTGAAGAATCCGTAAAACCTTGGCCTGGGTTTTCAGGCTCATGTCCCCGATTTCGTCCAGGAATAGGGTCCCTTCATGGGCCAGATCAAATTTACCCCGGCGCTTGGCGGAAGCCCCGGTAAAAGCCCCTTTTTCATGACCGAAAAGTTCGCTTTCAATGAGCTCCTCGGGGATGGCGGCGCAATTGACCTCCACAAAGGCCTTATGGGATCGCTTACTCTGGCGGTGGATGTCCCGAGCCACTAATTCTTTTCCTGTGCCGTTTTCACCGGTAATTAAAACCCAGGCATTAGTAGGGGCGACAATGCGCACCTGTTCCCGTAAGGTTTGAATTACTTTACTTTTGCCGATGATTTCCTGGGGTGGAAGCGCTTTTTGGCGCAGGCGAAGATTTTCCTCCGCCAGGCGAGCCATTTCCAAGGCATTGCGCAGGGTCAGGACTATTTTATCGGCATGAGGAGGTTTCTCAATAAAGTCAAAGGCGCCCAGCCGCGTTGCGCGGACGGCGTTTTCTACACTGCCATAGGCTGAAAGCATTACTACCGGGAGAATAGGATACTGTTCTTTAAGCAGCTTTAAAATCTCCAGGCCGTCTTGTCCCGGTAAAGAGATATCCAACAGTACCACATCAATGGATTCCTCTTCGACGATCTTCAAGGCCGACTCGCCATCCAGGGTCTTAAGTACTTCGAAACCCTCGTCTTGCAAAATGCCGGAGACTGTTTGCAAGATAGTCGGTTCGTCATCAACTAGCAGTATAGTTTTACCCATAAGTTAAGATATTCTTTTCTTTATCACTTTTTCTTGTTCACTTTTCACCAACCATCAGCATCGGTTCGCTGTGCCAGGGAAGTTCAATAATAAAGCGGGTTCCTTGCGGCGGGTTATTCTCCACCCAAATGCTTCCATGGTGTTCAGAAATAATGGAACGGACGATAGCCAGTCCTAAACCGGTCCCCCCCCGTTTAGTAGAAAAATAAGGTTCAAATACCCTGGGCTTGTCTCGATCCGAAACACCTACCCCGGTATCCTCGACCACTACCCTAACCACCTCACGGTTGTGATCATGGGAGAGGCGGATGGCAATTGATCCAGTGCCCCGAATCGAGGCGATGGCGTTATCAATAAGATTTAATAATACTCTTTTAATCTGCTCCTTGTCGACCTGAATAGCGATCAGATCGGCATCGGAATGAAATGACAGGCTAATACGCGGCTCGACTTCCTGATAGAGGATCAGGATGTCTTTAAGCAGATCATTGATATTACATGCAGAAATACTGAGATGGGGCAATCGGGCGAACCGAGAAAACTCATTCACTAAGTTCTTCAGTTCTTCAACCTGATTGATGATCATTTGGGTGCATTCCCGGAATATCTGACTGTCGTCTCCTAGTTTATCGGCATATCGCCGCCACAGCCGTTGTGCGGATAGTTGTATCGGGGTCAGAGGGTTCTTCACTTCATGGGCGATACGGCGAGCCACTTCCCGCCAGGCAGCCAGTCTTTGCGCCCGGTCTAATTCCGTCAGATCCTCAAAGACGATGACAACGCCCAGATCGTTCCCCAGTTCATCTTTTAAAATGGTGGGCTTGATCAATAAAGATAAGGTCTTGGCAGTTAAATTTAACTGCAGCGGTTTTTCCAGGGTTAAACGAGATGATTTTCGGGCTTCGCCGACAATTTCGGCAATCTTCTGGTATTGTTCGGTGGGGAAAAGCTGTTTATAGTCCTGGCCCAAAACATCCCACCCCTTTACTTCCAGCATAGTTTCGGCGGATTTATTGATGGTGGTGATGTGGTTGGCTCCATCCACCGAAATGACCCCGGCAGCCACATTCTTGAGGACAATTTCCATGTATTGCCGCCGCGCTTCCAATTCTTCATTGTTCCGGGAAAGTTGTTGATGCACCGCCGCTAATTGCATCTTACTATTTTGCAGGTCCTGAGTCATTTTATTGAAGGACTGGACCAGAAAGCCGATTTCATCCCGGGCTTCGAGATTAATATGAATATTGAAATCACCATCCGCCACCTTCAGGGTGCCCTCTGCCAGTTGCCGGATGGGAGTGGTGATCTCTTTGGCCATATAAAGCGCCAGCCAGATCGCCGAAACAATCACTAAAAGGGTTACGACAATCAGGGCCATATATTGACTGACCCGCACCGGATGCAATAACAACTGGAGATGCCGCAGATCGGAAACCCCCCGGGTAATATCGGCAATCTGGGCCAGGACGGGTCCTGGAATCAATTGGCTGACCACCAGATAGGCTCGCGGTGTCCCTGATCCATTCGCCATCTGGATTGGGGTCAGACACCGCAGCAGTTCGCCTCTTTCGCTTTGCTGATGATAAGTCTTATTTTTTTCTAAGCCTTGTAAGGTGTTAAAAAGCTCTGGAGTAATCTCCGCGACTCCCCCCAGGCCCACTGCCTTTGCCCTGTTGAGCCGCTGGCCGCCAGTAGCAAAGACTTCGATATCATTAAGATGATAATCGGCGCGGCTATTGTTTAAAAAGTTCGTCAGGGCCTGGGCCTGTCCTGGATCTAACAACTTATTATTGACAATCTCCCGACTGAGAATAGACCCTATGACCTGGACCTTGCGTTCCATTCCCTGGTAGTAGGTCTGACTGAGGGCCAGGGAATTGACCAGGGACTGCTCAACCTGAGCGTTCAATTGATATTCCGTCCGGTTGGAAATGAACTGGAAGGCTACAAAGGACATAAACAGGGTCGGCAGCAGGGAAAGAACCACAAAGGTCAATACCAGGCGAACGCGTAAGCGAGAACCGAAAATTTTCTGCCGACGCTCCAGGATTAACTTGGTCAAATTGCGGAAAATTAAAAAGGCGAGCAGTAAGAGGAGAATGGTGTTGAAGTTCACCAGACCAAAGGCCAGAAGACTTCCGGTAATCGGTTCTTGCCCCCGGCGCACCAGATGAACTTCCAATAAGGTAATGATCACTACTAATAACAGAGTGATACAAATAATCACCCTTTCTCGCCGACGCCGCCGCAATTCCTGATTCTGTTCTTGGGTCTGATCACTATTGGAAATTTCTAAAGGAGCCATACTTATTGCTCTAATCCGGATAAATGGTCATTCTTGATAAAGCATCCGTGAACCATAAAAAAAATCCCTTAACCGTCTCAGAATGACAAGTTGGGGGAGCAAAGACCTCCTTAACCGAATGCTTACCCATACACTGACAACTGATTACTGTTTACTGTTTACTGTTTTTTTGCCGGCAGGATGACGGTAAAGGTGGTGCCGTGACCTTTGGGGCTCTCCACTGTAATAGTCCCATGATGATCCTCAATGATTTTGTTGATGACCGCCAAACCTAAACCAGTGCCAGTCTTTTTGGTGGTGAAGAAAGGGTTGAAGATCTCTCGCATTATTTCGGGTTGAATTCCTTTGCCGTTATCCGTCACCGAGAGGGCTATACAGCCTTCCCGAAGACTAGTGGCGACCATGATTTTACCTTCCCCATCCATGGCCTCCAAGGCGTTTTTCACCAGGTTGATCAATACCTGCTTGATCTGATTAGGATCCAGCATGGCTAAGGGCAGACCCTGGTCCAGGTCCGTCTCCAGCCGGACGCCGATCTCGCCGGCTGTCTCCTCCATCATGTTGTGGACATCCCTGATAATATCGTTAAGGTTGGCCTCCTTTAGGTTAGGAGGCGCCGGTCGGGTAAAATCGCGCAGATCACCTAAAAAAGTCTCCAGGCGTTTAACTTCATTGCTGATAATCTTGAGTTTTTCTTGGGCCGGATCCGGTATATCAGCGTTGCGGATCAATTGCCGAGCAAAACCGCCGATCACCATCAAGGGATTCTTTATTTCATGGCTGACATAAGCCGCGGCTTCACCCACTGCGGCAAATCTTTCGGACCGCACCAGACGGTCGTGACTCTGCCGTAAGGCCTCGGTTTTGGCGTCCACTTCTTGTTTCAGGGTTTTGTTCCAGTTAGTGGCTGCACCGATGAGTAAACCACTGATGCCGATAATGAGCAGAAAGAAAAACCCTACCAGCAATCCCTCTTGGATCTGAAAACTTTGCACCAGACCATAAACTTCGTCAAAGGGGGCCGCCACCCCCACGCCCCAAAGGTAATCGTCCGATTTTACTACCCGGGTAATGCCTTGAATCAAACCCCGATTAAAGCGGATGGGAGTGAAGGCCAGCAGCTTTTTCATCTGTCCTAATTTTTCTCTATGCCAGCCGGACAAATACCAATCCGTGCCCTCTTCGCCCCGGGCGATTTTATTTTCCATAATGGAATCAATTCTGGCAAAAGAGAGAGCGGGATTGCGGTCCAGTCGCACCTTGATATGATGTTTACCTATAAACGCCGGTTCATAATGCGCTAAAAAGGTTCCATCCCGGTCGACAATCCAGGCATAGCCGGACTTTCCCGACCTGACATCCTGAGTGGCTACTTGGCATATATAATAAGGATCAAAGATTATTTCGATAACTCCGGCGAAGCGGAGGATTTTATCATCATTGAGAGAGCGTTCCTCAGAACGATAAAGAGGCGTCAATATTGCCATAACCTTGCGGTCCTGCCAGGGTGGGGCGGGCCAGAGAAAGGTGGGGGTCAAGAGGATTTTTCCCTGATTGGAGCGATCCCTGGTCCAATCCAGAGAATCTTTGGAAAGCTCTCGGATCTCTTGGGGCGCCACCTGGGAGGGGATGCTATAAAAATATTCTAACTGGCCGTTTTGATCAAATTTTCTTATTCCCAAGATACCAAAATTGTGCAAAAATTTTAGTTGCAGGGATAAATAGGATCGGAAGTGGTTCGATGCAGCCGCATCTACCTGATAAGATTGGGAATAACTGGTTAGTTGGTATTCTAAAAAATCAAAATAAAACTCCACATTATCCGCAATCTTCCGGGCCAGCATAAGCTGTTGTTCATTGAATTGGTTGCTAATGATGCCTTCCATTCTTTGACCGGCCCATCGCCATAAGAAAAAAAGGGTCAGCGAAACAACCAATGCCATGGTGATAACACTCGCCACGACAGTGCGCATGCGATACTGGCTTAAGCGTAATATTGGGCTCATCTTCATCTGCCTGCATCTGATACGATTAGCATTTATTCGGGTATATTAACATTATCTTAAACTTCGCGCAAGGCTGGACTGATTAACAAGTCATTAATAATAAAATGATTTTAGACCCCATAAGAATTAATCCTAAGATGGCAAAAAAATGCGAATCCATATCAATAATAAGCAAAAAAAAATCTTCCTTCGTTCTCCGGTTTTAGGCTCCTGGTCTATTATTGACAGGGGGGACTTTTTTGGTTATCAAGATAGCAATGCTAACCAGCCGAAAAGCGGCGGAAAGGAATAACCTATGAAATGTCCCCATTGCAGCGGGGATTTGGAGATGGCTGTATGCCCGGAATGTGGCGGTGAGACTCCTCAGGATTCGGACTATTGCTGCCGGTGCGGAGTGAATTGGGCAGAACGAGAACTGCCGCCTGACCTGGCCAATCGCGTTCTTTGTCCGGATGGAACCTGCACTGGAATATTAAATGAGCAGGGCGTGTGCGGCATGTGCGGCTGCTCTTTTCCGACTGCCTTAGAAAAAGAGGAACAACATGGATGATGCCTTGGTTAAACAATTAAAAGCCCGGGTGGAGGATGAGTTGCGCCAACGGGAAGCCGCCCTCCTGGAATATTGGGTAGAAGAAGTAAAAAGTATCGAAGCTAAAAGACATCAGGATTTGGCCGGGTTGCACAATGATGTGATGGCCTTGAGCCATCGGATGCAAAACCGCCTTAAAGCTTTGAAGACTGGTTCTAAAAGGTAAATATCGATGTATGAATTGAAAGTGCAAATGCAATTTGCCGCGGCCCATTGCTTGAAAAATTTCTATGGTAAATGTGAAGCCTTACATGGGCATAATTGGAAGGTGGAGATTTTTGTTCGCTCCTCTCAGTTGGATGAGGCCGGGTTAGTCATGGATTTTGGCAAGATCAAAATCAAAGCCAAAGAAATTCTGGAAGAAATTGACCATTCTTATCTCAACGAGCTCCCGGCCTTTACAGAACAAAACCCTTCCTCGGAAAATATCGCCCGTTATCTCTTCGAACGTCTGGGGGCTGTCATCAATGACGGGCGGGCCGAGGTCACCAAAGTGTCGGTATGGGAATCGGATACTACCAGCGCCACTTATTTTCTTCCCTGAAGAAGAGTGGAAAGTAAAAAGTGGAAAGTGGAAAGTGGTGGTTGGTTGGTGCTGTCATTCTGCTATTGTTCAGCAACCTGGGAGTATGTGTTGCTCTTTCGAACCAGGGCGGCCAGACTCCCAGCGTCAGCATAATTAAGAACCGCCTTTTTCAACCCCCGCAGAAGCCTCCCGTAACCTTCAGCCATCAGTTCCATGAGTTGAAAGGCATTGCTTGCACTGCCTGCCACCATGACTATCAAGGCGGGCGCAATCGCTGGCAACAGGGCCAGCCGGTGAAAAAATGTGAAGCCTGTCATCTGCTCCAGCCCCAAGCTAATCGCCTTGATCTCAAAAACGCTTACCACCGCCAATGTAAGGCCTGTCACCTCAAACGTCGTCAACAGGGCCAGCCAAGTGGACCGATTAAGTGCCTGGATTGCCACCGCTAAAAAAGTTTTCGGCTTTCGGTTTTCTGTAAGCAATTCTCCAAAAAATTGTTATTCTTAATGCAGCATTCGCAACCTGGTAAAAATGATTATTTAGTAGAAGTCGTAGAATCGATGACTACCAATTACTATATGGGTGATAACTTTTTACTGAAAACGGAAAACAGAAAACCGTAATTATGAGATTTTGTCTGGCTATCCCCACTTATTGGACCTATCCGGAGCTTGACCAGCCGACCGAGGTCATCTACGATCATCCCACCCCCTTAAACACCACCGGCACCCTCCGGCGCACCCTGGAAAGTCTGGCTCCCCTGGTCCAAGAATCCATACCGGTCGTGGTAGTGGCTGCTTCTACTGCCTCCCCTTTGGACCTCGCGGTGCATCAACAGGTCCAGGCCCTGATCGAATCGCCTCCGCTGCCTTATCCGGTTCTTTTCTTTTCTCCCCGGCACCTGGCGTTACTGAAAGAATTCGTCGCAATCCATGGACAAGAAGAATGGCTTTCCCTTCTTTCCCTGACGGGTTATTCGCAAGTTAGAAATATTACCTTAATCCTGGCCAATATTCTTTCCAGCGAAATCCTGGTGAGTCTGGATGATGATGAAATAATCTGTGATCCTGACTTTTTAACCAAAATCAGCCGGGACTTTGCCGTGTTATCCAAAGATCATCCTATCTTTGGATTGGGAGGACTCTATCAAAATCAGGATGGTAGCATTTTAGTGCCTGAGCCTACCCCTGCCTGGGCTGCTCATTGGCTTAAGATTCCCTGGATGAACGCGGCCTTGCAAGAATTAATGCTTCCCGAACCACCCCTGAAAAAAACCGCCCTGGCCTTGGGGGGTAATATGTCTCTGAGTGCGGACCTCTTCAGAATGTTGCCCTTTGACCCGGCGATTACTCGGGGGGAAGACGTAGATTATGTGTTGAACGCCAGGATATTCCAAATCCCGTTTTTTATCGACCATAACTTATTGGTCACCCATGCTCCCCCTGAAAAACCACATCCCCTCTGGTTGCGGCTCCGCCAGGACCTGCAGAGATTTCGTTATACCCGCCGTAAACTGCGGGGGCAAATCCCCGGTTCGGGCTTAATGGCAGTAAAACCAGACGATCTCCAGCCCTATCCCGGGAATTTTTTAGGGGATGATTTGGAAATCCGGGCCTATCGCGCTCATACGCTGTTAGCTTTGGAATATCTTTCCCGGGGGGACACTTTGGCGGCCCAGGAGACCCTGAAGAACCTCATTATGACGTCACCGGAAAACGAGAGTCCAAATGCCTGGGCAACCTATCTTAAGGTCGTAAAACGCTGGCAGGCGCTCCAATCCTGGCTTGCCCAAAAGGAAAGAGCCGCGGCGCTGCGACAAACCTTGTGGGGGCATTCTTGAGCCTCTCCCCCCTGCTGATCAACCCGGATAAATGGGAGCGGATCTCCCCGTTGCCGGCGATGGGGCTGCTCCGCCAGGGGGAATTAAACCTGGATAAGTTGCAAGCCATCAAAAAGTCAGAGCAAATTCCTGTTCATATTGTTTTTCCGGCGGGATCGGCCCGGGAGGCCCAAAATCTCGCCCATCTACTACCCATCCTGGAACCTCTCTACCCCTCCCTGATCGACCGTTGCTGGATTGCCTTTGGGGGCCGGCGGCCGGGTAATCTGGACCGTTTGGCCCAGTCCTATCCCTGGGTAGAGCTTTTTCAGGCGCGTCTGGCCCTCCCCCCCGATCAACAGGATGCTCCGGACGGTAAGGGGGCGACCATGCGGGCCTTTCTCTATCAACTGGTGCTGACCGGGAAGGTCTCCCATCCTCGGGCTATCATAGAATTTATCGATGCCGATATTCGCCCCAGCTATTTTAATCCTCGCTGGGTAATCGACCCGGTGGGGGCACTTATTTGGTTCCAGGCCCTGGAAGCCGCCAAGGTAGTCTATCATCGCCCCCATGGTGGACGTCTGAACGCCATACTACGCTCTTTTTTAGCCCTGTGCCCTGATCCTGCCATCCAGTCCCTACAGAAATTAGTCTATTTGCTGTCCGGTGAGATGGCCGGCACTCTGAAATTCTGGACCGCCCTGCCTTTCAAGACCGGTTACGGGGTGGAAATTCTTCTTCTCCTCTCTCTGGCCTTAAATCAGTTGCGCCTGTCCCCGGAAAAAAGTGATCTGGAAAAGCTGATTCAGGTCTATGTCGGGCAAATGGACCATCGCCATGCCCCGTTGCTTTCGTCCGACAAAAGGCGGGGCCTGGACCAGATGGCGGGCAATGTCTTTCATACTTGCATGGAATATCTGGAACAGGTGGGGATGCTGCAGTGGAAATCGCCCAGCCTACCTAATCCACGCTTATCCATCCCCTTGCCCCCTCAGGGGCCCAATGATTCCATCGTCTGGTTAGACGCGGCTCTGGAGGATGAAACCTTGCCGCCCTTACGGACCTTACCGGAAATTAAGGCTATTTGGGAAGAAATAGGCAAGTGATGCGGATAGCTCAAATTGCTCCCCCCTGGATTCCAGTTCCACCGGTTACCTATGGGGGCACCGAGTTGATGGTCAATCTGCTGGTTCGAGGTTTGCGGGATCGGGGTGTGGAAGTAAGCCTGTTCTGCTCCGGTGACTCGACGATTCCTGTCTCCAAATACGGACCTTATCCCAAGTCCTTCTGGCCCCCCGATAAGTTTTCGGAAAACCTGCAGATCTCTTTTGCCTGGTCCCACCTGCGCGCTCATCCCCCCCAGGTTATCCATTCGCATTTAGAGAATGCTGCGGGATTTTGGGCGGCGGCGCCATTGCCGGCCCCTCTGATCATAACCCTGCATACCCCTCTGACTCCGGTAAAGCAAGACTATCTGAAGAGCTTTCCTCAGGTCTCTCTGGTTACAGTTAGTGATTTTCAACGGCGGCAACTCCACGGCCATCCTCAACTCCATCTGATTCCCCATGGCCTGGATGTTAATGATTATCCCTTTCAGGCTGAAAAGGAAGACTATCTAGTCTTTTTAGGAAGGATCTATGCGGATAAAGGATTACATACCGCCATCCAATTAGCCCAGGAGACTGGACGGCGTCTGCTCATTGCCGGACCGGTATTCCCCCCGGATAAGCCCTATTTTGATCAGGCTATCTATCCACACCTGGATAAGGAGAGGATTATTTATCGGGGCCCGGCAGACTTTCAGCAAAAGGTGGAGCTCTTGTCCCGGGCTCAGGCCTTGATACTTCCCCTGGAGGTGGATGAGGCCTTTGGCCTGGTGCTGTTGGAGTCCATGGCTTGCGGCACTCCAGTGCTGGCTTATGATCGAGGAGCGGTGCGCGAGGTAGTTGTTTCGGGACAAACCGGTTTTGTTGTGCCAGACTTTTCCACCTTAAGGGAAGCGTTAACTCTAGTGCCCCGGATAAAACCCTCTAACTGCCGGGAACACGTGGAAAAACATTTTTCTCTGGATCAGATGGTGGAAAGCTATCTACATCTTTATCGCCGTCTTATCTTGAAAGAGTTGCCAGTGACCAGTTGCCAGTAAAAGAAAAAAGCTCCGGCGGCCGACTATCATGAGAATTTTCATGTTTTGTTGTGTCCCCCAGGAAATGACAGAAAAAAATTAAACTTGATATAATCTGTATCTTAAATACATTATAACTGGCAACTGACAACTGCTCAATGTCAATTCGAAACTAAACACCAATATGATATATTCTTTATTAGTACTGAAGTTGGGGCTGGTCCGGTTTGCTACCTCTCTGTTAGTGGTCTTGCTGGCCAACGTCCTCAATCGGATCTTGATCGTCGAACTGTCAGTCCCCGCCACCCTGGTTTCTTTCAGCTTTGCCTTTCAGCATGTTATGACTCCCATGGGATTAGTCCTGGGCTATTGTTCAGACTATTATCCCCTGGCGGGACGCTATCGCACTCCTTATATTTTGGGAGGGATGTGTTTAAGTATCCTGGTAATGCCCTTCTTCCCGGAGTGGGCCCTGGCCTTAGGAGAGTCTCCCACCAACCGGACGTTACTGTACATCGGGGTGCTCCTCTTTTCTTTATTTGGCATCGGCACCACGGTTTCTGCTACCACTATAAATGCTTTATTGGTGGATCGGGTTTCCGAAACGCAGAGGGGATCGGCCCTAACCCTGATTTGGATTTTGACCTTGGCAGGAATTATTGGCGGTTCCTTTCTCACCCAAATCATTTTTCCGGTTTTTTCGCCGCAAGAATTGCGCAAAGTCTTTGGGCTGATTTCGCTGTTGGTGATGATAATCTCCATATGGGGAGTTATCGGAGTTGAACCGCGCCAAGAGATGATTCGGTCCGATGAAGAAGGTAAATTAGGTCTATGGTCAACTCTCAAGTTCTTGGGAAGCAATGGCCAGTCCCGATATTTTTTCGCCTTTGTCGGGAGTACGGTCTTTTTTTTGGCTATCCAAACCTTTATCCTGACCCCTTATGGGGGAGAAGTTTTGTCCCTTTCTTTGGCTCAAACCCATAAGTTCGGTATTTATACCACCTATGGGGTGCTCCTGGGCATGATAGTCGTCCATCTAGTCTGGAGCCTGCGCCAGAATATGAGTGCAAAGGCCATCTTGTCAGTTAGCCTGGTGCTGGGAGGTCTGGCTTTTAGCCTGCTCAGCCTGAGTTCCTTCCATACTGATCAAACCCTGGGAATTTATTCTCTCTGTCTTTTGGGGTTTTCCCGGGGATTATATAATGTCGGCCTTTCCCACCTGACTATGAGTATGGCGCACCCTGCTTTCAGTGGCACCTTTATGGGTTTATGGAATCTGACGAGCGGACTGGCCCTGGCAGCCGGAGAGATGGTGGGGGGAGGGCTAAAAGATATTCTGGAATATTGGTTGGGAAGCATTAATTTCGCTTATGGCTGGGTCTTCCTGATCGAAGGGATGGGGCTGATCTGCTGTGCCGCCCTCTTGGTCCCTCTGAAACGGGACCAATATTATTTGCAGTGTGCCAAAGTCTTGACTAAAGAGTGCAGGCCTTAAAAGTTGTCAGGCGCGGGGTGCACCCATGAACCATGATAATAATGACCGGAGACGGGAAACGGGGAACCGCAGAAGGAATTTTTATACTTCCGTCCCCGGTCCCCGGTCCCCGGTCCCCCGTCTTTGGCTATTCCTTCTCCTCTTATCCCCCGTCCTCTGGGGGTGCGACTCCGGCTCAGAAAAGACCTCGCAAAGAACTATTACCTATACCTTTGATGCTACTACTCGAGAGTTGATTGACCTTTTGGCCAAAAAAGGAAAAATTCCTGCCTACATGGACTTCGATCGCCAATTTAAAGGACTCTTTGTTCCAGAAGCGCTGCTGGCCTACGAACCCTTTGTGTTAGGACTCTCCACGAAAAGTAGAATTCCCACGGTACTGATCTTAGACGCCCCCTGGGTCAAACGCTACGGCAATGCCGGCTGGCTTTATGGGCTGGAAAGTACCCAAGTTTTTTCTCGCGGGGATTTGGTCCCCGCCGTAGCCGAGGCCTTTTCCGTAAAACTTACCCAGAGGAGGGGACAAAAAGAGTTGGTAGCCGTCCCCACTTCCATAAAAGGCAATATCCTCTTTTACCGCCAGGATCTGCTCCAGCGTTATCGTTTGCCCCCGCCCCGTGATTGGCAGGAATTAAAGGCCATATGTCGTAAGATATTACCTCTGGAGAAATCGCTAAAATATGGTCTGATCTTTCATGCCACCAATTTTGGCAATGATTTTTACCCCCTCTTGTGGGGTTTTGGCGGCCAGATCCTGGATGAGCAAGGACATCTCGTCCTGGGGCAAGAAAAAAATCTGAACGCCGCTATCGCGGCTTTGAGTGAGATCTGTTCTATGCAAGGAAGCCTGGCGCCCGGTCCTAAGGAATTAAATCGGTTTGAGCTTCCCGGGGCTTTGCGCTACACCTTCTACCGCGGGGAAGCGCTCTTCATGATTAATTGGAATACCCGGATCCAGGATTTGAAGAAAATGATCCGCCAGTCTGAATACGCCTCCTCCAAATCCCTTACTAATATTGACCAGGTGGGGGTAGCTCCCATCCCTTCTCAACCGGGCAATGCTCACCGTTATTCAAATATTGGCTCTTTTGGTTGGGGAATCAATGTCTCTGCCATTGCAAAAACGAATTACCAGGTCATGACCAATGCAAAAAAGTTCATCAATCTGGTAACAGAAGAAGAATTTCAGTTACTGGCGGCCGAAGACATGGGGCAGGTGCCTACCTTGCGCCATGTTATGGATAAAGTAACTAATAAAGAAGTATTGCAGGTTTATAGGGATATTTTCGCCTCACCTGATGTCATCTTGGAGCCTCGACCCTATAGCCGGAGGCTCAATAATATTTTAGAGAAGTATCTCCAAGAAGCCATCTATGGCAAGCTCTCTCCTGAAGCAGCCATCAAAGGAGCGGCTCAAGAATTAAAAGCCCTGGGCACTATTGACTAGAAAAATTATATTAACCCGAGGCACAGGCTTTCCAGCCTGGGCTTGATGATCTCTTAAAAACAGAAAACTAACAACAGAAAACCCAAAAATGCCTCGCCCATCCCTACATGAAAAATATTCCTTTAGATCCCGGCTGGTGGAATTAGCCGGGGCGACTCTCTTATTAAGTATTGGCGTGGTCTTGATGTTCTTTCCTCTTGTCAGTATGACTTTGGATGGTGTTTTAGATCGCACTATAAAAACGATGCAAGAAGAGAAGGAAAAAGAAGCAACCACCATTGCCAGACTTATGGTCCTGGAATTATCCCTGCTGCACACCTTATTAGAGGTCTCGCCCACCGTTGATAAAGAAATTGATCAACGGATCAAACTGCTGCTCTGGACTAAGGTCACCTTCAACGAGGTCATTGAAGGTATCGAGCTCATTCATGCACCCGCTGACTCCGAAGGACGATATCTCACTTATGAATATTACCGGCGGGATGCCCCGGAGCTGGAGCCGATGCGCGGCCCCCAAAAGGTTATGAAAAAAATCTCCGGACCGGAACAGGAACTGGTTAATGTTATTAATAATGAACTGAAAGTGGACAAAACCTTAGAAGAATCGGTCAATCGCGGTCCCAAAAAAGAAGGAGATATGCTCCAGCGCTACCTGCCGGTGCATGTGCTGGGGCCGGAAGTGGGGGCCATTTACTGGGGTGTTGCTAAAATTGGCATAGAAAACAATAGCATTCGCCAATTAATGCTTCTCCAAAATCGAGAGCAACAACGGCTCAATAGAAACATTTGGTTGGAAATTATCCTTAGTCTCGTCGTCTCCGGTCTATTGGCTATCAGCCTGTTGTATTTTTGGGCTCGCCGTCTTACTGATCCCTTAAGAAAACTCAGTTCTCTGGCCGGAAGTCTGAATACAGGTCAGCTCCAGGAATTCGACCTATGGATTGACAATCTGAAAAGGGTAAATCCCCGGGGACAGCAGGAGGCCACCCTTTTTCAACAGACGCTGATCAAGTTGGGGATAGCCCTGCAAAGGGTTAGCCAGGGTATGGTCGATTCCCAGCGCCAGGCTTGCTTGGGCCGGATAACTTCCGGGATAATTCCTGCTCTCTTGGAATGCAGTGCCAAACTCCAGGAATTGTTCCCCCCCTTAAGCCAACTTGGGCAGGATCAACAAAAAATCTCGTCAGGATCTCCTGCTTCTCTTCCAGAGGCGTATCTCCAGCTAGAAAAACTGACGGGCTATCTCCAGGATCTGCAGATCACTCAATCCACGACAGAGAAAAAATGGAAAGCTTTTGATCTAACCCCGGGTTTGCACCGGGTCTGGCGCCTGACAACTTTGGGACTGTCAGGAGAAGTAGCTCTGCAAATAAAGATAGATGATCTACCCTTGGTATTTGGCTCTCCTCAGGAACTGGAGCAGGCCATGCTTTATCTGTTGGAATACGTTTGCATCCAACTAGCGGGAGGGGGTGCATTAACCCTGGCAGCCTTGCCGACTTCTTCCCAGCGTCTCAAGATTGCCCTTACCTTTGCCGGTCCCCTGGTGATGCCGGAAAGATACCGTTATGTCCTTATGCCCTTTCAGGCTCCCCTGACCACCAGCATCAGTTTAGGTCCGCCCGTGGCTGCGGCTATTGTTGCAAAACATGGCGGCAGCTTGATAATTCAAGCTGCCGAAGAGGACAGGATGGTCTTCTCCCTGGATATTCCTGCTCTCCCTTTTGACCATACTAAAATCGAAATAGTCCAAGATCCCCCTATTCCCTTGAGCGGAAAGGATGAGGGTGAAGGATGATTAGGATGATTTCCGAGTTCAGTAATTATGAATCTCTCTAATCTTTTGCCCAAGGTAGTATCTTTTTTCGCTGGCCTCCTGGTTAAGATTGTTAACAAAACTTTGGAATATGTTTCTGAACGTCTGGAAATCCTCGCCGTCTTTTATCGCCTCTTTGTCACCACTTTCACCACCGTTGCCGGCATCCATCTGATTTTCCGGGAGACGTTGCGCCAGATTTACCTGACCTCCATCCAGGGGGCGCATCTTTTTATTCTGGTTTCTTTAGTATTGGGGATGATGGTGATTGTCCATTCTACCCAATACTTGGTTAAATTACAGGGCGATGCCTATGTTGGTCAACTATTGGTCACCATTGTGGTGCGGGAAGTGGGACCGGTGTTAGGGGCCCTTTTTGTCTTGCTGCGCTCTGGCACCGCCATTACCGCTGAAATCGGCACGATGTCAGTCACCCACGAGGTGGACGCCCTTAAAATGCTGGGAATTGATCCCTACCGCTATCTGGGGCTCCCCCGTTTTTGGGGTTTAACCATCGGCTTAACGGCCTTGTTCATCGTTTCTATCTTCACTTCAGTTTTAGGTGGATTCTTATTCGCCCAAATTTATGCTGATATCTATTGGAATACCTTCTGGCTGTCTTTCTTGAACGCCCTGCAATGGATGGATTTGGTGACTGGTTTTACGAAAGTTAGTCTTTTCGGCATGTTCATTGCCACAGTTTCCATTTATTTCGGCCTTAAGGCTCATCATGACCTGACCTATATAGGCTTTTATACTTCTAAAGCCACCGTCATGTCCTTACTTCTCTGCGGCACGGTGGAAGTCTTGCTGACTACTTTCTATTATCTCTAATTTTTCCCAACTGGAATAGATCCCTGCAATTTTTAGTTTTATAGCGCCGGAAACCCAACCTGAATAATTTTCAGTTTTTTAATTATTTCAAAAAAGACTTGACATATATTAAAACCATGCTTAGTTTCCTTTTAACTCAGAAGCAACATTATTAATACCATCGATATGATAGGACTATGGTCATATAAACCTAAGACGTACCTATTAAAGATCAAAACGTGTTTTGGATCAGGTATCGAGATAGGGAGAGACTATGAAATATTTTACTCAGAGCACGACCCTGATGGGAACGGTGACAGACATCAACCCTGCAGATTCGTCCTTCACTATCCGCTGTCGCAGTGGGGATACCTTTCGAATCCAGGTAAGTCCCCAGACCGTTTTCGGCGTCTTGACCAACCTGGATGAGCTGAATCGCGATCGGGTGCCTTCTCCCCCCAACTTCAATCCCGGTGCAGGCCCGTCTGAGATGGTGCGTAAGTACCTTCAAATCGATGCCCTTGTCGTTATTCAGGGAATTTTTTGGGAGCACGAGGAACTGCAACGCTTTGACGCTCGCTTTGTCACCCTGATGCATAACAAACCGGGGGAGTACCTTTTTGAAGACACCCACTGGTGGCTCAACCAGATCACCCGGATGGGCGAAGAGTGGCTGGACGACCTGTTTGGCGACCGGCGTAGCTATCAAACTGACGATTTTGCCGAGCTCTACCGGACCAACCTGAATATCCTGGGCCTAACCGTGGGTGATAACAACATTCAGGAGTGCGCCACCCTATCCCGCCTGATCTACGGACTTTCCTCTGCTTATCTCCTGACCGGGAGCGAACGCTTTCTTTTAGCGGCTCAGGCCGGCGTCAAATATCAACGCCATACCTTCCGGAGCTTGAGCCATGATGGTGTACGTTGCATTTGGAACTTCGGTAAGCGCAAGAAGGATTTTGGCGCCAAGATTGTTATGACTTCGGAGAATCCTGACGACCACAACACCATCCCCCTCTATGAGCAAATCTACGCCCTGGCCGGGTTGGCCCAGTACTATAGAATTACCCAGGATTGGGAGGTGTTGGAAGATCTTCAACGAACCGTTGCCACCTTCCAAACCTTTTACCAGGACTCACCGGAAAATGGCTTCGGGGGGTTAGGGGGTTATTTCTCCCACATCGACTGCGCCACGCTGCGGCCGGATACAGAGGCTTTAGGGGACAACCGGTTGCGGAAAAATTGGAATTCCATCGGTGACCATATCCCTGCCTATCTGGTCAACCTCATTCTCGCCCTGGACCCTCCCACCTGCATTGGAGCTGGCCGGGACGAAATGGAGAAACTCCTGCGCACTTGCCGCCGGATTCTGGACAACACTTCCAGACAAATCTTGGAGAAGTTTCCCGACCCGAATTCGCCTTATGTGAACGAACGCTTCCATGCTGATTGGACTCCGGATCATCACTGGCGCTGGCAGCAAAATCGCGCCATAGTAGGGCATAACCTGAAAATCGCCTGGAACCTGACCCGCGTCGCCAACTACTACCGCTACCTTGCCGTCGAAGCGCGCCGGCAGGGTGAGAGCAATAAAGGTCAAGAGTCCAATTTGCTGGCTGACGAGTTCCTGAACCTGGCGAAAAAACTGGGGGATGCGATGGTGAATCATGGTATCGACCAGATACGCGGCGGCTGCTTCGACGCCGTCGAGCGCCAGCCGCAGGCCGGCCTGCCCATCGAGTTCACCTGGGGCAATACCAAGGATTTCTGGCAGCAGGAACAGGGGATCCTCGCTTATCTGATCTTGCATGGCGCTACCGGCGATTCCAGATATCTGGCGCTGGCTCGGGAAATGGCGGCCTTCTGGAATATATTCTTCCTGGATCACGATAATCGCGGCATCTTCTTCCGGGTGACGGCGGAAGGCCAGCCTGCTATACAGGGCCCCTATGCCCAAAAAGGCAGTCATTCCATCGCCGGCTACCACTCCTTTGAGCTGAACTATCTGGCGCACATCTACATCCGCTCTTTCGTGCAAGAAAAGGATACCGACGACAACTTCTGTCTATTTTTCCATCCGGACAAAAAATCCGGCAGCACCGCAATTAATGTGCTGCCTGATTTTTATGCCCCTGGCACCGTGGAAATCGCCGGCATTATTGTGAATGGGGTCAGGCGATTCAGCTTCTCCCGGGACAAATTCCAGGTGGAGCTAGCCGAGGATGAACTCGGTTCCCAAGTCGCGGTTGAATTCCGTCCTATCCGGAGAAAATAACCATGAATGACAAACCGTTGGCAGGTAAAAAAATCGCAGTCCTGGTGGAAAACAAGTTTATCCCGGAAGAGATCGAGGCCTATCGCCAAGGGTTAGCCCTGCTGGGAGCGGAGGTGGAGTTCATCTCCCATATCTGGTATGGCGACTGGAAGCCGGAGCAGCAAACCTTCTACAGCGATGTGGACCCCCTGGATAATGCCCCCTGGGAATCGCCGCACCAGCTGGTGGTGAACCGGGATGTCTCTACCGCCAAGCCCTCAGACTATGCCGCGGTGATTATGTCAGCCAACTACACCAGCGTGCGGTTGCGGTGGGAGGAGGTGCCGCAGGGCCAGTATCCGGTAGATCCGAGGGCCTATGTTCAGTCTCCCCCGATCGTCCGGTTCTTTGCAGAGGCCATGCTAGCTCCAAAGATTATCAAGGGGGCGCTCTGTCACGGTCTCTGGATCCTGACCCCCCACCCGGAGTTGTTGAAAGGCCGCAAGGTCACCTGCCATACCGTGGTCATGGCGGATGTGCTCAATTGCGGGGCGGAAATCCTCTTCGAGAAAGGGGCGGATGGCAAGACCGGGGTGGCCAGGGTAGTGACAGACGGCGATCTGGTCACTGGATTTAGCAAGCATGAGGTGCTCCCGTTTATCCTGGCCATCGCCAGGCAGATCCAGGCACTTTCACCCTAAAAACCGGTTTTCGGAAAAACCGGCATGGGCTTTCTTACTGTACCACCAGGAAATGGAGGTTTGAATGACAAAAAAAATACTGATTGTCCTCTCAGAGTGGGGATTTTGGGGTGAGGAACTGATCGGCCCGATGGAAACCTTCGACGCCGCCGGTTACCAATCGGTCTTTGCTACCCCCACCGGGAAGCGACCTGTAGCCATTGCCGTTAGCAAGGACGCGGGTTATGTGGACCCACCCCTGGGCCGGTCCGTCACCAGCCCCGAAATGGCCGCCAAAGTGCAGGCGCTTGATGATCCGGCCACCCCACGCCTGGATAATCCACTCAATCTCAGTACCTGGTTTCCCATGCAGCCCTATTGGAGCGCCCCGGATGTCTTGCGTCAGTGGGAAGCTTACTACCGGGACGTAGCCAAGGCCCAGGAGCAGGTGCAGCAATATGACGCCCTGGTAATCGTGGGCGGCAGTGGGCCTCTGGTTGACCTGGTCAACAATCATCGGGTTCACGACCTGATCTTCGGGTTCCTCAGATACGATAAGCCGGTGGCGGCAGAGTGCTATGCCGTCACCTGTCTCGCCTTTGCCCGCAATCTCGATGACCGTAAGAGCATAATCTGGGGCAAGCACGTCACCGGCCATTGTAAAGAATACGACTACCTGGACGGCACCGGATTCATGGTCGAACGGGATAAGTTCCTGGATTTCAACATGGGGCCGCCGCCCTATCCATTGGAATACATCCTGCGGGACGCCACCGGACCGGATGGCGGTTACCACGGCAACGTCGGTCGGGAGACCTCGGTGATCGTCGACTATCCGTTCATTACCGGCCGTTCCACCCCTGATTCTTACCTCACCGGCCAAATGGTGGTAGCCGCGTTGGAACGGGGGCTACGGCGCTATGGGTGGTGACCCTTCGATTACTGCACATTGGATCATAGGGCGGCCCATGGCCGCCGCAAATTGGACATGGGCGGTGTGCACGGCACGCCTAGATAAAACGGCTTATTGATTATTGGTATTTCTTGGGGAGGTATAATGACCCAGAAAACCGGTCACGAAAAGCTTCTGGAACAACTCCGGGCCGATGGCATCCGCTACATCTTCGGCAATCCGGGGAGCAGCGAGGAGGGACTGCTGGACACTCTCTCCCGCTTTCCGGATATTGATTACATCCTGGCGTTGCAGGAAACTATCGCGGCGGCTATGGCCGACGGCTATTGCCGGGCAACGCAAAAACCGGCGGTGGTCCAACTCCATGTCGGAGTCGGCTTGGGCAATGGCATCGGTATGCTCTATCAGGCCTACCGTGGCCACTCGCCGCTGGTGGTGATTGCCGGTGAAGCCGGGATCGCTTACGATGCCTTGAATGCCCAGATGTCGGCCAACCTGATAGATATGGCGCGGCCGGTTACCAAGTTTGCCGCCCGGGTTGTCCATCCGGATAGTCTGCTCCGGCTGTGGCGCCGGGCTATCAAGATAGCGGCATCGCCGCCCACCGGGCCGGTGTTCCTGAGCGTGCCCCAGGACATTCTGGATGCCCCCAATGACGAGCCGGTGTTGCCGACGGTGTTTCCCACCACCCGAGTAGCCCCGGAGTCAGCAGCCCTCGCGGCTGCGGCTGAAATTCTCTGCCGGGCACAGAATCCGTTGATCCTAATGGGTGATGGTGTCTCTCGCTCAAACGCCCAGAGTGAACTGGCACAGTTGGCCGAAGTCTTAGGGGCCGGGGTATGGGGAGTGAACTCGTCGGAGGTCAACCTACCCCAGTCACATCCCCTGTTCTGCGGCCTCACCGGCCACATGTTCGGGCAGGATAGCGCCCGTCGAGTCAGGAATGCCGACGTGGTCTTAATTTGCGGCACCTACGTCTTCCCGGAGGTATTCCCGCAGCTTGTTAGTCCTTTCAATCCCGATGCCAAATTGATCCATATCGACCTCGATTCCTTTGAGATTGCCAAAAATCACCCCATCACCATGGGTTTTGTCAGCGATCCCAAGTTGACCTTAAAGCTATTGGCCGATGTGGTGACCGATATTGCTTCGCCCTTGCAAAAAGAAGGCGCGGTCGCTCGATCTCAAACCATTGCTGAAGCCAACCGCAAGGCAGTGGCCGAGGCTAAGGCTCGGGATGAAATGATCCGGGATGCCATCCCTCTGCACATGTCAGCCTTTGCCCAGGAGCTGGCCCGACAGCTACCGCCGGATGCCATCATCTTTGATGAAGTGCTGACCCATTCTCCTGAGTTATGTCGCTGGCTACCGCCCGATGTCCCAGGCCAGTTCTTCCAGACCCGGGGTGGTTCGTTGGGGGTGGGCCTCCCCGGGGCCATAGGTATCAAACTTGCCCACCCGGAGCGCACCGTCATTGGCCTAAGCGGTGACGGCGGCTCTATGTACACTATCCAGACCCTCTGGACTGCTGCTCACTATCGCATTGGCGCTAAATTTATCATCTGCAACAATCACAGCTACCGCTTACTCAAGTTTAACCTGCTGGATTATTGGCGGGCACAGGGGCTTAAACCGCAAGAGTTCCCGGCATCCTTTCCGAGCTGCTTCGATCTGCGCCAACCGGACCTGGATTTTGTCGGCCTGGCCAGAGCTATGGGCGTTCCGGGTTCCCGCGTAACCCAACCCATCGAAATCGCCCCGGCAATCAAGACGATGCTGGCGCATGAGGGACCTTTCCTGATCGAATTGGTGATAGAGAACAGCGTACCAACGCCGGTTTAGAAAATGACCGGGAACAAGGGACTTGGGACCGAAGATACTATACTTTCGATCTTTCCCTTTAATCTATCCATGATTCGCCGGCGTCTCTTATACCAATTGCTAAAAGTTCTACCCTTTATTTTTCCCTCTCCCCTTTCGAGGGGAGAGGGTCAGGGCGAGGGGTGGATAAAACAATACTTTTGTCAACGGCTATAAAAAACAACCATCACCTGGATAAACCCCTTATTTTCTCCTGGAGACTGCTATGGCCATCCCTGTAGAGTTTGCTTATTACCCCGGCTTAGGAAGAAGCATATTCAGTAATGTCCGGTTGACGGGCAGTTGGGATGCCGCCGGTCATTACTCCGATCAATGGACAATCCTGCCTCTGGCCCCGGTGACCGGAGAAGACGGTTGCCCCTGCTTTAAGGCCACCGTTAGTTTCGCTGACTCCCAGATAGGACGGCAATTCCGCTGGGGTGTTCTGTTGAATGCGGCCGGAGACGCCGACCTTTGGGGAATCGTCACCGAGCTCAAAGACCTGGCTCCGCAGGACAGATATCGGCAGAAATATCGGACTATGGTGCTGCAACCCGCCGGTCCAAACCCTCAAAAAGAAAATTATTACCTGACCCACTGCCGCCGCCTGGGGGCAAACAAATATTATCTTCAGGGAGCATTAGCCCCAGGAATCCGTTTTGCGGTCTGGGCCCCCAACGCCGAGAACGTTGAGGTGGTCATAGGAGACCAGCACACCGGATACATTGCCGATGACGGCTCTGGCATTATTCCCCAGCGCGGCCCTTTACCTATGGTTCGGCAAACGGATGGCGTCTGGCAGACAGATATAACTGCATCCCCGGAATTGAGAGATTTTACCCCCTGGGATCATATTCCCTATATGTTCCGGGTGACAAAAAAAGGAGGCCGGGTCGCCTATCGTACCGACCTTTATTCCCGTTGCCAGATCGGCAGCGGCAATTGGGATCCCCGGGGTGAACCCTATACCGGGGACACCCGCAATCTGGACGGCACGGTGAGCTGCTCCGTGGTCGTAAATCCGGACACGGTGTGCCGCCGTTTCCAGGAACCGGTCTGGCCGGAAACAGAGTTTATCCCGGCCTCGGAGTTCTGGCAGGAGGAATTCCCCCCAGGGGTTTTCCTGCCCCAACGGGTGGAGGATCTGGTGATTTATGAGTTACACGTGGGCGCCATCTGGAATTCAAAGGGCAGACCAGGAGACCTCCAGGACGCCATGGCCCTGCTCCCCTACCTGCGCGACCTGGGAGTCAACGCCGTGGAGCTATTGCCTATGAACGAATTCGAGGGTTGGGCCCAATGGGGGTACGGCAGCTCCCACTTTTTTGCGGTGGAATACAGCTCCGGAGGACGCGACCAGTTCAAGCATTTCGTCCGGGAATGCCACCGCCATGGCATCGCGGTGATCCTCGATGTGGTTTATAATCATTACCATCACCATGCCGAGCGGGCCCAATGGGCCTATGACTCAGATGCTCCAGAGGGAAACATCTATTATTGGTACGAAGGAAGGCCAACCGACTATTCTTTCATCGACGGGGGCTACCTCGACAACATGTCCACCGGCTATGCCCCCCGTTTTTATGAAGATAATGTCCGGAAGATGTTCATCAGCAGCGCTGTGGCCCTGATGGAAGAATTCCATGTGGATGGCTTCCGAGTGGATCAAACCACCTCGATCCACTCATATAATGTGCTCCATGCCGATGGCCGGCGTATCGATAATGCCAACATCTTTGGGGGCCTCTTCCTCCGGGAATGGACCCGCACCTTAAAGTTGATCAATCCCCAGGTAATCCTTATGGCCGAAGACCACTCTGAATGGCCTCTGGTCACAGCATCCCCGGATGAGGGAGGTCTGGGATTTGATGCGACCTGGTATGCGAATTTTTATCATCATCTCATCGGAGATACCGGACGTGGTCCGGATTTCGCCAAGCTGCTGTTGGAAGCTGGAAGAGGCCAGGACCAGCCTTTGGCCATGGATTATTTTGCCGGGACTTTGGCACATTCGGAAAGCAAAAAGGTCGTCTACCACGAATCTCACGACGAAGCGGGAAACTCTCAATATTCCAACAGGACCATTGTCACAGCCGTCGGCTCCTCGCCTTTAGTTGGACTAACGCGGCATTTCGCCGAAGCCCGCTGCCGTTTTTGTGTGGGCATGGCCATGTTGTCGCCGGGGACTCCCATGTTTCTCTTCGGAGAAGAAATCGGCGCCCAAAAAGATTATAGGTACAATACCTTTCTCTACAATCGAGAGAATTTAAGAGCTGAGCGGCAGGGGAATGGTCAGCGGCTTTTTCTTTTTTACCAGGATTTGATCAAGTTTCGTCGCCACCATTCCGGCCTCAAATCCCATAACATCGAGATCCTGCACGTCCACAACGCCAACCGGGTGCTGGCCTTCCGGCGCTGGGATGACTTGGAAGAGTTGCTGGTAGTGGCCAGCCTGAACAATCAACCCTTCGCGGCAGGATACGTTATTGCCAACCCCAGTCTGAAAAGTGGCCCCTGGCAAGAAATTTTCAACAGCGATGCCATGGCTTACGGGGGTAACGATGAGGGCAATCAGGGCGCCACGGTTTCTGCTCATCAAGGTCTTCTGGAAGTAGTAATTCCAGCCAATGGGTTTGTGGTCTTTCTCAAAGGCTAAAGTCAAGTTTCTTCTTCCCAAATATAAGGATAAGACACTGAAATTTCTTATCAATTTTAAACATCAACCAAATCAGCAGCTGGGGGCTTCACAATGATCCACCAACTTATCTTTGCGGCGCCCAAGCCGGGAATGACGACCCAGCAATTTCAAGATTACTGGGTAAATGTCCACGCTGTGCAATACGCCAGCAAGATCTCCCAAATCAGGCGTTATCTGATAGACACCAGAATTCCTTTTGACGGCGATTTGGGAAACCCTCTTCTTCCCCACCAGGGCGTGGCCGAAATCTGGTTGGATAATGCAGAAGAACAGTTGGCTTCTCTGCAATCCCAGGAATTTCTTCAGGGGGCCCGTCTTGATGAACCGAATTGGGCGGCTTTTTGGCTGACCCTGGTATTAGACACAACTGCTCAGGTGATTGTCGAAGGCCCTCCCCTAACCACAGACCCAACCTGGGTCAAGTTATTGATGTTACTCAAGCGGAAACCGGGAGTGCCTTTGGAAAACTTCCGCTGCTATGGCTTGCAAGTTCATGCTCCAGTTACAGCTGAGCTGCCAGGGTTAAAAAGGTATTTGCAATGCCATACCCGTGACAACTTCTATGTTTTCGGTGAGCCCAGGTTTGATGGGGTTGAGCAACTTTGGTTTGAGAATATCGCAGCCCTTAACTCAGCCTTGAATTCAGCCCAGTTTCAAGGAAAGGTCAAATCCAGTCTGGATAGCTTTGTCGACCCGAAATATATCTTTACCCTGGTTGCGGAAGAACATTGGATTATCGGACCAAAATCTCGTTAACTACTGCAACCATCGCATCGCAGCTGCGTCGGGATTGCTTTATTCGTTTAATAACAGTCAACCTCCATTGACAGGTGAGGCTTTATGGCAGATCAACCCTTAGTAAATATCAATAATCTCCATGCCTGTATTGCGGTAGCGAACCTCGAGGAGAGCATCAATTGGTATCGGGAAGTCTTGGGGTTTAAAGTTCTTCAAAGACGCGATTTCCCGGAGCTTGCAGCACAAGTGGTGTTTTTGGAATCAAATGGGGTCGAAATTGAATTGGTACAGAGTCAGGATTTCACCCCCTTCCGGCGTCCCGACCCGCCGCAGAACCATGTCTTGATGCAAGGGATAAGCCAACTCTCCTTTAGGATAAATAATATTGAAGAAGTTTTTGCAAGAGCCCAGAGACGTTCGATCCCGATTGCCCTCGAATTAGTCAACGCGGAACCGCTTAAATTCAAAGCGTTTTTTATCCGGGACCATGAGGGCAACCTGATTGAGTTCATCGAGAGGTATTAGATCGCCATTTTCTTAAAAAAATTTTAATTGGGTAGATAAGGCAGCTTTCGAGTTCAGCCTCTACCGTCCGGGAGGGAAACGGAAAAATGGGTATTGGCGTTCACCTAAGATTGATGTGGCAGTAAAGCCTTAGCCCAATGTTCTGACTTCGTCATCAAGAGGTGAAAAGTGGATACAGAAAAATCAGTGCAGATTATGAAAGATTGGTTCGACAACATTCGCCAGGGTAAAATGGAAGCGGTTATTGGTCAACTGGCTGATAACATTGTCTTCGAGCTCCCTCTATACGAACACAACAAAATTATTCCCTATCTCGGCATCATGAACGGGCCGGCAGAAGTAGCCAAGGCCTTCCAAATCAGAGGCGAAACCACCGAAGTTTTAGGCTATGAAACACTTGGCTTCGTTGGTCAAGGCAACGAGGTCTGGGTCATTGTTTATACCGGGGCAAAATGCACCGAAACCCAGGCCCCCTTTGAAATTGAAGATGCCCATCATTTTGTCCTCAATGATGAGGGTAAGATTGTCAGCTGGAAGGTCTATTTCGACTCCTATCTGGAAGTGGCGGCCTTCAAGGAAAATATGGATGGGCGCTTGATTGCCGCGGTGCAAAGCAATGATCTGGAGCGGACGAAATACCTTCTGGCCATGGGAGCAAATCCTTGTGCCAGAGAAGCTGAGAGCGGGCTGACCGCGCTGATGATGGCCGCGGGCCGAGCCAACCCGGATATGGTCAAAGTCTTGCTCGCTGCCGGGGCGGATGTCTTTGCCGCGGACAGTCGGGCCGGGAGTACTGCAATGCATAAAGCCTGCCAGGGCGGGAGTGCTGCAGTTGTTAAATTGTTGGTAGATGCCGGGGCCTTTGTCGATGCCGTGGCTCCGACGACAGGACATACCCCGTTGATGGATGCCTTGTGGTTCAAGTATCCTGACATTGTGCAATATCTCCTCGACCAGGGAGCAGGTTTGAATCTCAGTACTCATTATGGCTTTTCTTTGCTCCAACACTTTGAATATGAGTTAAATGTCAATGTCCTGGGAAAAAATAAATTGCTGGAGGCTGAAAAAATGATTAAAGCCCGCCAGCAATCAGACCAGGCAAAGATTGAGGGCCAGAAGTTGATGAAGGCGATTACTGACAATGATTTGGAAACAGTCAAGAGATTAATTGCCGCGGGGGTAGATGTTAATGAACGGTATCCCTTCGTCAACGGCTTTAACGATTATCACACTCCTTTACTGGTCGCTTGCCGGGATGGGCATACTGACATCGTCACCGAACTCTTAAGGGCCGGGGCGGATGTCAATGCCGTGGAGCCGACCTTTGGGGCGGTGCCATTACATAAAGCTGTTTATAACGGACATAGTGACATTACCGGAATATTGATCGGGCAACCCGGTATCAATCTTGACTATCAGGGAGCCACCAACGGTTATACCCCACTGCATGATGCTCTGTGGCATGGCTATGATGCATGCGCCAGGATTTTGATCGAGGCCGGCGCCCGGCTGGATTTACCGGGACATGACGGTAAACTCCCGTTAGATATTGCCGTTGAGACCTTTGGTGGAAGCCATGAGATGGTCAGATTGCTTCGCTCCAAATAGAAAGTTTAAAAAATTATCTCAAGAAGAAACAACTTTTAAGAGCTGCTCTAATGCGAAGAACAATGATCCTTGAAAGGGGTAAATAACCATGTTTTTTTATTGTAAAATGCGGTGGGACCTCAAAGGACTTTCCTTTGAGGATTTGTGGAAATTAGAAGGTGAAGAGGCCAGACAGGCCCTAATAACCATCGAGTCCGGCATGGCCCAGCATCTATACAAGGTGTCCGCCGAACAATATGTCATTGTCATCGCCAACCTCCCTTCGGCCGAGGAATTGGACCGGACCGCCTTGGGGCGCCTGCCCATGCATGAGCACTTAATCTTTGAGGAAGTTTTCTCTCTGGAGGAAGGATTCACCTTAGATGTTCAGGGATATCTGAAACCAAGAAGGGAACAACTAGAGCAGAATCCCAGGTTGCTGTATTACGTCCAAATGGCTTGGGATCCCAAAGAAAGACAGCTCGAGGGGTTATGGGAAAATGCTAAAGAAGCACTCAAAGATCTGGGGGCAACCAAAGTCCTGGGCCTGTACAGGGTGGCAGGGCAACAACGCCTTATCATTATCGTGGATGTAGGGAAAGCTGAAGATCTGAATGCCTTATCCAACTTGCCGGTGTTAAATTCTCCAGTAATGGAGAAGGTCTGGTTGCTGCGAGATTATCATATCTTCGCAGACGATGTCTGGAAAGGTTATCGAGATTGATTACACGGAAAGATATTTTTCTTGTCACCAAAAACAAACAACCGAAAAGCGGAAATCAAGTTTGCCCTTGGGGTGTTGCTGATTATTATCGGCACCTTCGGACATCCATCGGACTCACGGGGACAAACACTGCCGGCGCTTAACGTAGAGGCGTTCCGTGAATCTTCATTTAACCTGACTGGGCAGGAACTCTGGGTATTACAGCAAGTATCTTGCGGGGAGAAAGCTGATCTGGCGGTTTATCAGCAACAGCGTCACGCCCCGGAAAAAATCAGGCAGATCAGGGCCGGGTTCATCGATGCCTTGCTTAATGATCGCTTCCCCCGGATCAGGGTGCCTCGCAGTGGTATCCATCTAGAAAATGCCGTTATAGAAGATAAAGAATTGAATCTTCGCTATGCCAGAATCTCGCATCCGCTGCAGTTTATAAAATGTATTTTTAAGAAACCCCTATATTTGCGCGACTGCGAATTCGAAAAAGATCTCATCTTTGATCAATGTCAATTTTATAGTCAAGCGAATTTCCAAATGAAAGTGAAACTCAATACCTCCTTTGCCCAAGCAGTCTTCTTCGCTCCCGCTAATTTCAACGGTGCCGAGGTGGAAGCGGAATTCAATGCCTTCCAGGCCAAATTCTACGACGATGCCTGGTTCGCCGGCATTAAGGTGGTCCGCAGCGTCGATTTCAGGGCGGCGGAATTCTATCGGGGAGTCAGTTTCGTCACCGCCGTTATCGGCGAGGATTTCCTGGCTAGCGGCGCCCAGATTTATGCCGACGCGAGGATTTATTCCGAAAAACTGCCCTGGTATTTGGAGCAAACTCTCTTCAGTTTTAAGTTGCCCCTGCAGATCCATGATGAACCGAATAACTGTTGGATGAAAGATTTTTTCGAGAAACTCCTGACGGACAACCTCCTGGAGACAGGCTTAGATGTGTCCAATTTTTATCAGAGATGGGTTGATACGGTTCTTTTTGTCGAATTTTTTAAGAATCTCCAGCTTAGCCGCTCTCGAAGCTGGTTATATCGGTGTGGCGTGGAAGAGTTTAGCTCCAGAGGCACATTGACGCAGAAGTCCGGGGTGGAAGGTTTCTGTCTGTCCGCCCTGCTCCGTTTGGAGCTCCCCGACGGCTATCCTGGTTGTGGAATAATCCCGTCTTTTCCGTTACAGAAAAAGGACTTGTACAATTTCTCCAACCTCAGGATCGGCCGCAACGCCTATTTCGGCGGGGTCCGATTCGCCGATAGAAATGAAGAGGCCAATTTCCGTGGCCTGAAAGTGAGCCATCAAATAAACTTCAACGGGGCTACGTTTAATGGCCCCCTTGATCTCACCAAGGCTGTTCTGGGCGAGGCCACCCTGCATACCGGGACCCTGCCGGGGGTGGAGATAGTGGGCGGCCTTTTCCGCAGTCAGGTGCTGCTCAGAGATGCCGAGGTTTATGATCTGACCATTGCCGGCGGGGAACAATCGGTGCAAATGGACGTGTTAAACCTGGAAGGCCTGGAGGTGAAACGCAATATAACCTTGAGCCGCGTCGTCCTGAATGAACTAATTGCTGCCAATCTCCAGGTCAAGGGTCTGGCCACCTTTAATCAGCTAAGTATCGTCCGACTTTTAGATCTGCGGGGCAGCGAGTTTAATTCTTTGAAGATCATTTGGATTTCCGAGGATCAGGTGGAACTGGCCCAGAAAGATGGACTTTCTATCCGTCTGGATGGGCTGGATTACCGGACCATCGATGCTCGGCTGGCTTCTGATGAGAACATCATCAGGTATAATACCTTGCTAACGTGGTTGAACACCGGCAGGTTTGATACCCGCAATTATCTGAAATTGGATAGATACTTACGGGCTATTGGCCAGGAAAACCTGGCCGATCAGGTCTTTATCGCCATGAAGGACCGAGAGCGCCAGGAGCACCCCAACTTGAAAAACCAGACCTTGTGGCTTTTATGGGGGTTGACTACCGGCTATGGCCGCGAACCTTCCCGGGCCTTGCTCTGGAGCCTGCTCTTTGTCCTCATCGGCGGCCTATGTTTTAAAGCCCGCTATTTGCAAGAAGACAAGCTGTTCTTAAAACCAGGGGAGAAGAGCCCCTGGAAAAACCTGACTCTAAGCTTTTTCATCAGCCTGGACCAATTTCTCCCCGCCGTCGACCTGGGTTTGGCGAAAAGCTGGGATGCCTGCCAGGCCCCCCTGGCAGTTTGGATATATTTCCACGTTCTGCAACTGCTGGGTTGGATTCTTCTCCCTACCTTCCTGGCCGCCCTCTATGCCCAGGCGAAATAATCATACCGGCCACAATTTTATTGTTTAGCTGTAAGGGCCGTTCACAACCGGCTTACCCAAGCCAATTCTTCAGGCGCGGCGCCAACCGTCTAACTGTTGTTTACCTTTTAGGAAAAGAGAGAAGGCGGGGCTGTCCTTAGCCCCACCTGTTCTAAGGTTATAGGGAGTTTAGCTCTTGCGGAACCTGAAACCCACGAGGCCCAGGAGGCCGGAGCCCAACAGCAGTGCGCTGGGAGGCACGGGTACCGGATTATATTCGACCCTTAAATAAGGCCGCAGGGCCGCGTCTGCATAATCCCGGCTGTAAAACTTATAATCGGTGTTGGGAGTGTAGGTGCCGGTGCCACTCGTCGCCCAAAGCGTCACCGATAACTCCCCGTCAATCAGATCGCCGGCGACCCAGCTGTTGCCGAGGGAAAGCAGATTAAACGCGACCCAGCCGAGGGGAAGGTTGCTGGGCGTGGTGTACATGGTCGAGCCGCGGGTAGGCTGGTTGTTTGAAGTTATGGTACTTTCCAGCCAGGCATCATTATCCACATGTGACAAGCTCATGGGAACCCGGTAATTAACTGGGGTTGCCTTCGGTCGGTCGACGAGATCAAGGTAAAGGGTGGCGGATAGTAGGTCTGCCGCCTTTATGCCGCTCAGGCCAGACAAATCGAACTTTAAATAGGAATTTCTTGTATAGCTACCACCGCTTCTACCGACATTCAAAAGCGCGTTGGTGCCGTAATTGGTAGTATAGAGATTCGCATTAACATAAGCATCCGCCTCCGGAGAGATGTCTAGGATAATGGATGCCAGGGCTGTGCCCTGAGTCAGGAGTCCTAAAGTCAGGAGCCCCATCATCGCAGTCAACCAGAACTTTTTCATATCTTTTCTCCTTGAAATAAATAAGTTAATTGCCTATTCACGAGTAAAATTACTACCCTTCACATTTGTCGCTCCTTGATTCCCCCCTTTCTTCTTGTCAGGTAGATTCCTCATGCAGCAGGACGGAACCCATTGGGGTGGCTCGACCCCTGCCGCAGCTTCGGAAGATAGGAGATAAATCCTGGGTTTGCCCTGGACAGAGGCAGGTAAGCTGCCGACCTTCTTCCTTTATGGCAGGATTTGCAAGAAAAATGCCAGAGGTAGATATTTAAATTTATTGATAGAAATCAATACCATTCCAATTTCATTGAATTTAGGCGCTCACCTAACTGAACAAGCCCGTTTAGTCATGCGAACATATTGATATTATTAATATTTATGTTAATAAACTTAATCAAAAAGTAATAAAATAGTAAACATTTTCATTAAATTGTTTTTAATTAATAAAAGCTAGTTTATTAAGGAAATCAGGGGCAGGGCGACGGTAGGGGGGAATAACGAAGGATAGTGCAATTTGGTGATCTCGAAAAAAGTCCATGATCACCTGGACGAGCATTCTTTCAAGTTGGGCGTTAACGTTAACTGATTTAGAATACAGCAATATCTCCTCACCCCTTGAGGGGAGAGGGTTAGGGAGAGGAATGAAATTACTTTACGAATCCATCAAATTTAGGTTGAGTAGAGTACTATTCAGGTGCTGATCAGAGATGCGGAGGTTGATGATCTGACCATTGCCGAGTTGCTAATGACACTAGAAAAATGACCCCCCGCGACAATCCAAAAATGACCCCCCTACAATTTGGAAATTAATTGCCCCTTTCGACTAAAAATTACGATCTCCTTTTTTGATCTGATGGTATATTGATTTCACCTGTGCGGAGGATAAGGCAACGCTGGAGAGCGACCTGAGCGCCGACACAGTTGACTAGACGGAGGGGCAGGGGCTTTGCTTTACCTCTGCCCTCTTTTACCAGTCATCCGGAAGTCCATAAAGCGCTAAACTCAATAAATGGTAATCTTCCTTATTCTGTTTATTTTTTATACCTGGCCTCCAGCTAATCTTCTTGAACCGGCTCCATATTTTTGGCTTTTAGGCTTTCACGAAAGCGGTAACTTTCCCAGTTACAATTGATGATGTAAGCTTTGTGAGTCAGACGGTCCAGGAGAGCCGCGGTCAAGGTGGGTTCACCGAAGACCTGAGTCCAGTCGGCGAAGCCCAGATTGCTGGTAATAATGACCGATCCTCTTTCGTGACGTTCCGCCAGTATCTGGAAAAGCAGTTCAGCCCCCTCTTTGGAGAAGGGAACATAACCCAGTTCATCCAACACCAGGAGCCCCTGACGTGAATATCGCTGGATAATTCGACTCAGGCTTTTTTCCTGCCGCGCCTCGATCAGTTCATTTGTCAAACCGCAACCGGTGACAAAGCGGGTACTCACTCCTTGACGACAGGCGGCCACACCGAGACCGGTAGCCAGATGGGTCTTGCCGGTGCCACTTTTGCCAATGAAGATAATATTACGGTGCCCAGAGAGGTAGTCTCCTGACTCCAACTCCCGCAGCAATCGTCTATCCAGACCTGGAGCAGATTCATAATCAAAGTTTTCCAGAGTTTTCAGCAGGGGGAACTTGGCCTCCCTTACTCTACGTTTGATACTAAGTTGCTATCTAATAAGTAATATGATAAAATGCTCCCTAAATTAAAAGGGGGCAAATATGGCTAAGATAACCAAGGCAATCCCTCATCTTTCCTATGAAGAAATTTTACAGAGGATCAAGAAAACAGTTGGATTTTGGCGAGTTCAAAAATGGCTAGTTATTTTAAATGCTTTGGCTGACCCACGACCAGCTAAAGAAATAGGTTTACATACTGGACTGGCTGAACAAACGGTCCATAATTTAATTTCCCAATATAATCGCTTAGGTCCTGATATCGTCGAGGGACCGGGGAAAGGTGGTCGTCGCCGATCATATTTAACTTGGGAGGAAGAAGTTCAGTTTCTGGGAGCATTTAAAATACAAGCTATTACTGGTAGGGTCGCTACTGCGATAGAGATCAAAGAAGCGCTCCAAAGCCGATTAGGACGTAAGGTTCATAAGACAACTGTATATCGAATGTTAAAGAGACACGGCTGGCGGAAGGTTGCCCCCCGCCCTTTTCATGTAGATGCCAAAAAAGAAGAGCAAGAAACTTTTAAAAAAACTACCGGAGAAGATGGCTGAACAGGTCAATGATAGGAGTCCTGAGGATAATCGTCCTATTTTAATTTTTGCCCAGGATGAAGGTCGTTTTGGCCGAATCAGTGATACCAGGCGTGCATGGGCGCCTTCCGGAGTTAGACCAATAGCGCCACGACAAATTGTCAGAAAATATCTCTATGTGTTTACAGCCGTATGCCCAGAATTAGGAAAAATGACTTCTCTGATTCTTCCCATGGCGAATACTGCCATGATGGACATCTTCCTTCGTCAAGTTTCCAAAGATTTTCCAGATAACTTTATCGTCATGCTCGTCGATCAAGCGGGCTGGCACACTTCTAAAAAATTGGATATTCCTGAAAATATAAGGCTGATTAAATTGCCGCCACGGAGTCCAGAGTTAAATCCATCGGAACACATTTGGGAGGAGCTACGAGAAAAACGCTTTCACAATATAGCCTTCAAGACTTTAGATGACGTCGAGAAGACTCTTTGTAAGGGATTAAATGCTCTCTCATCTAATCCAGAAAAACTTCGATCATTAACAAATTTTCCCTATCTTACATTTACTCATTAGATAGCAACTTGGTATGAGTCGGTTTTCGGCTCGCATCTGCAGTTCGATTTCCGTCAGGGCCAGAAGAAATTCTCCATAGTCCATGCCGGTCTCTCTAGCCTGGCGCAGCATTGTCTCCAGATGACGCAGCATCTGAGAGAGGTTCAGCGCCTTCAGATTTTGACTGAGTAAAATCTCGGTACTGGCTTTCATGGCACACCTCCCAACTGGTCATACTTGGCTACATCGGGAGTCTCGGTCGCCGGCCAGTTGGGTAAAGAGGTAAAGCCAGGCTCCGGCTTGGTCCTTAATAAGAGATGTTTGATCCCATCACTGGAACTGATATTGTTGACCAACGCCAGTTCAATCGCGGTTTGAATCTCGTGCTCTGGATAGTCCCGGTAGAACATCAGGACCGTGAGGAAATCCTTGATTCCGGCAGTATTGCCTTGATTCTCTTGAAACCTGTCGAGAAGTTTTTCTAATACCGGTGGCCACTGGGCGCGCCACTGCCGTATGGGTCGGGCGGCATTAAAGGCGTAGGGGCGTTGTTGAATCAATTCCAGGTAATGGTCAGGATTTAACTGCCACTTATTGTTGCTGAAAAGCCGACCATGAGTCGCAATCCTTTTCGTGGCATGAAAAATCTCGATACGCGTCACATAAAGGTTAACCGTTACTTTGAGACCCACATACAGGGTGGGGACGGAATAACGATTTTTATCGACAATAACCGTGGAGTAGGAATCCACCTTGCCGGTGGAGATTTGCAGGTTGCTAAACGGCACCCCCGGCAATGCCAGGAGTGGCTCCTTTTCTTCCTCGAACAACTCTTTAACCGTTCTTTCTCGCCCCTGCATCCGGTGATCGCCGTAGGCTAAGCATTGGACCAAGAGCTTATCATTCAAATCATCCAGGCTGTCTGCCACCGGGACAGGAGTCAGATAATTACGCTTGGCGTACCCCACCAGTCCTTCTACGCCTCCCTTTTCATGAGGGCTGGCGGGATTGCAGAAGCAAGGAGTGAAATTATAGTAGGCATGAAGTTTAGTAAATGCTTCTTGTTCTTCCCGCTGCTTTCCTCGCAAGACTTTCTTCACCGCCGGGGTAAGATTGTCATATATCAGGGTCTGGAAAATACCGCCGAAAAAGGCAAAGGCGTGAATATGACCATCAAAAAAGGCCTGTTGCCGTTCGCAGGGATAGCAACGGACAAAGTGTTTGCCGGAATACTTGGATCGCATACAAAAAAACTTGAGGGTAGTGGGTTGGCCGCCAATCATAGCCTGGGCGGTCCCCCAATCAATTTCTGCCTCACGGCCCACATAAGGCTCTAAAGGAATAAAGGCCTTGGCCACTTTAACTCCCAAACGAACTTTGGCTTGCCGTACATAATGCCGCACATTGGACTCGCTTCCTTGAAAACCATATTCCAGCCGTAGCCGATCATAAATCCGCCTGGCAGTATGACGCTGTTTACGAGGACTGGATTTGTCCTCTTCTAACCATTGGTCAACTACCTGTAAATACGGCCCCATTACTCGGTATGGTTGTTGTACTCTCTGGGAATATTTATAAGGTTCACTCCTCAGCACTTTCCTGACCGTAGTCCTCGAGTGTCCGGTATCACGGCAAATCTGCTTAATGCTCTTTTTATATACCCGTTTGGCAGTGCGGATATACTCATACTGATCCATCCTGATCATCCTTTCCACCTCTGGCCGTGCAGCGAATTTGACTACACTGTCATACCAGAAGTCGTTATCAGGGGGGTCAGTTTTGTTTTGTCAAAACACCCCAAATGGGGTCATATTTGTATTATCAAAATCATAAAGGTTTCTTTCGTTCATCATACTCCAGAGACAATAGTTAAGGCCCTTGAGGACGGTGATATCGATATCGCAACGTGTGTGCCATCTAATATTATTGAACGAGGCAAGAATAAGAAACGCATCAAAGCCTTTACAATAGGATCTATTTTTCAGGGATATGCATTGATGGGGCGAAGCAAAAATCGTTAATTTATTTTTCCTCGCTTTGTTACTTACCAAGAGCTTATAAAAAGTGGGAGTGATCACATTTCTGCAATTAATAAAATTAATAAGCAATTGAGAAGGAAGCATATTGCTTTTTCTAAAGATATTGCAATACATCCTTTCTTGCGCCATATACTTTCTATTGGTGGCTTGGATCTTGACAAAGATATCATTTCCGTCGTAGTACCTGAAAATGAAACTGTTAGTAGGCTAGTAAAAAGAAAGGTGCATTTACAGATAGGCGGGGTCCCTTC
>Ga0351892_10068_pt1 | contig 41744 bp, 34 predicted proteins | sample TotcelFGM3001K14_FD_206763 | JGI IMG/M metagenome (GOLD analysis project Ga0351892, IMG submission 206763) | Enriched cells from coal bed in the Powder River Basin, Montana, United States - Total cells FGM rep3 HSBNCT.FGM.300.1.K14 ... | reverse complement strand
GCTAGACACGTGCTACAATGGTCGGTACAATGAGCTGCAATACCGCGAGGTGGAGCCAATCTCAAAAAGCCGGCCTCAGTACGGATTGGAGTCTGCAACTCGACTCCATGAAGTTGGAATCGCTAGTAATCGCGCATCAGCATGGCGCGGTGAATACGTTCCCGGGAATTGTACACACCGCCCGTCAAACCATGGGAATCGGTAGCACTCGAAGTCGCTGGCCCAACGCAAGAGGGAGGCGCCTAAAGTGAGACCGGTGACTGGGGTTAAGTCGTAACAAGGTAGCCGTACCGGAAGGTGTGGCTGGATCACCTCCTTTCTAAGGTGTGTGTTAGCGGGGTTGACACCCTGCTGCATACCGGTTGAGCATGGTTCAAACGTTTCAATGCCTCTTCCCCTACCCAATATTTTGCCGGATGCTCGGGCTTGTGGGCCTGTAGCTCAGTCTTGGTTAGAGCGCACGCCTGATAAGCGTGAGGTCACAAGTTCAACTCTTGTCAGGCCCACCACTCAAAGGGACTGACCGCCGGCAACCCGCTGGGGGTGTAGCTCAGTTGGAAGAGCACCGGCTTTGCAAGCCGGGGGTCGCCGGTTCGAACCCGGCCATCTCCACCAGGAAGACTTTCTGATGCGAGGCAATCGCGCTGCTGTTTGACATCTGTGTTAGGATAAACGTGTATCCCGTAAATGCAACGGTGATCTAATGAAGAAGCTACTAAGAGCATACGGTGGATGCCTTGGCACAGACAGGCGATGAAGGACGTGGCAAGCTGCGATAAGCTCCGGTGAGGTGCAAACAACTCTTGACCCGGAGATTTCCGAATGGGGCAACCCGGCCAGGGTAATACTTGGTCATCTCCTTGCTGAATATATAGGCTTGGAGAAGCTAACCCGGGGAACTGAAACATCTTAGTACCCGGAGGAAAAGAAAGAGAATTCGATTCCCCCAGTAGTGGCGAGCGAAAAGGGAAAAGTCCAAACCGAGCGGCGTGTAAGCAGCGCGTGCGTTGCGCCGCCGGGGTTGAGGGATGTCGTCGGAGGAGCGCGTATCTCCTCGGCTGTAAATGCCTGTTAGCAGAATGTTCTGGAAAGTATCTCCCAAAGAGGGTGATAGGCCCGTAAGCGAAAGCAGGCACTAAGGCTGGATGACACACCCAAGTAGCGCCGGACACGTGGAATCCGGTGTGAATCCGGGCAGACCACTGCCTAAGACTAAATACTCGTCTGTGACCGATAGTGAACCAGTACCGTGAGGGAAAGGTGAAAAGTACCCCAGGAGGGGAGTGAAATAGTACCTGAAACCGTATGCTTACAAGCTGTCGGAGCGGCCTTGTGCCGTGACGGCGTGCCTTTTGCATAATGAGCCGGGGAGTTGCTCGTACGCAGCAAGGTTAAGCTCATATAGAGCGGAGCCGAAGGGAAACCGAGTCTGAATAGGGCGTTTTAGTTGCGTGCGGCAGACCCGAAGCCAGGTGATCTACCCATGGTCAGGTTGAAGCTTGGGTAAAACCAAGTGGAGGACCGAACCCACTAACAATGAAAAGTTAGGGGATGAACTGTGGGTAGGGGTGAAAGGCCAATCAAACCTGGAGATAGCTGGTTCTCTCCGAAATAGCTTTAGGGCTAGCGTTGCGTAATAGTGTGCCGGAGGTAGAGCACTGAATGGGCTAGGGGGCCTACCAGCTTACTGACCCCAATCAAACTCCGAATGCCGGACACATGTTTCGCAGCAGTCAGGCCGTGGGGGATAAGCTTCACGGCCGAAAGGGAAACAACCCAGACCACCAGCTAAGGCCCCTAAGAGTACACTAAGTGTTCCTAAGGAAGTGGGAACGCTCAGACAACTGGGATGTTGGCTTAGAAGCAGCCATTCATTTAAAGAGTGCGTAACAGCTCACCAGTCAAGCTTTCCTGCGCCGATAATACTCGGGGCTAAGTGTACCGCCGAAGCTGTGGACTCCCTTCGGGGAGTGGTAGGAGAGCGTTCCATTCGCGTCGAAGGTGAACTGTAAGGTTTGCTGGAGCGTATGGAAGTGATCATCCCGGCATTAGTAGCGACAATGAGGGTGAGAAACCTTCACACCGAAAGTCTAAGGTTTCCTGGGCAAGGCTGATCCTCCCAGGGTTAGTCGGTTCCTAAGGCGAGGCCGAAAGGCGTAGTCGATGGAAAGCAGGTTAACATTCCTGCACCACCGGAGCAGCGTTTGAGCGATGGGGTGACGCAGAAGGTAAGGCCATCCGGGTGATGGAAGTCCCGGTTCAATCCTGTAGGGAGAGAGGATAGGAAAATCCGTTCTCTTAATCCTGAGGGGAGAGTACGAGGCTCTTTGAGCCATAAAGTGGTTGGGTCCATGCTGCCAAGAAAAACCTCTAAGCGAGTTGTTCAGGTGACCGTACCGCAAACCGACACAGGTAGACGAGGAGAGTATCCTAAGGTGTTCGAGATAACCGTGGATAAGGAACTAGGCAAAATCGTCCCGTAACTTCGGGAGAAGGGACGCCAGGTTTGGTGTAGGGGCTTGCCCCCGAAGCTGAGCTTGGCCGCAGAGAAACGGCTTGGGCGACTGTTTACTAAAAACACAGGTCTCTGCTAAGCCGCAAGGCGATGTATAGGGACTGACACCTGCCCGGTGCTGGAGCGTTAAGGGGAGGGGTTAGCAATAGCAATATCGCGAAGCTCTGAACTGAAGCCCCAGTAAACGGCGGCCGTAACTATAACGGTCCTAAGGTAGCGAAATTCCTCGTCGGGTAAATTCCGACCCGCACGAATGGTGAAACGACTTAGGCACTGTCTCATCCACGGACTCGGCGAAGTTGCAGTAGCGGTGAAGATACCGTTTACCCGCGGAAGGACAGAAAGACCCCGTGAACCTTTACTACAACTTGATATTGGGTTTCGTCATGTCATGTGTAGGATAGGCGGGAGACTATGAAGCCGGGACGCTAGTAACGGTGGAGTCAACCTTGAAATACCGCCCTTGATATGTTGGAATTCTAACGGAGATCCGTTATCCGGATCCCGGACAGTGTCTGGTGGGTAGTTTGACTGGGGTGGTCGCCTCCCAAAAAGTAACGGAGGCGCCCAATGGTTCCCTCAGCGCGGTCGGCAATCGCGCGGCGAGTGTAAAGGCACAAGGGAGCTTGACTGCGAGACAGACAAGTCGAGCAGGTACGAAAGTAGGGCTTAGTGATCCTGCGGTTCTGTGTGGAAAGGCCGTGGCTCATCGGATAAAAGGTACTCCGGGGATAACAGGCTTATCGCCACCGAGAGTTCGTATCGACGTGGCGGGTTGGCACCTCGATGTCGGCTCAGCGCATCCTGGGGCTGTATAAGGTCCCAAGGGTTGGGCTGTTCGCCCATTAAAGCGCTACGCGAGCTGGGTTTAGAACGTCGCGAGACAGTTCGGTCCCTATCCTCCGCGGGCGTAGGAAGCTTGAGAGGCTCTGTCTTTAGTACGAGAGGACCGAGATGGACTAACCTCTAGTGTACCAGTTGTCCCGCCAGGGGCATCGCTGGGTAGCTATGTTGGGAACAGGATAAGCGCTGAAAGCATCTAAGTGCGAAACCTGCCTCAAGATAAGGCTTCCCGATCGCAAGATCCTCAAGGCCACTTGGAGACTACAAGTTTGATAGGCTGCAGGTGTAAGCATGGTAACATGTTCAGCCGAGCAGTACTAATCGGCCGTGAGGCTTCATCATCTGATCACATGCGTTTGTGAGTGCGGGTCTATCCTAACACAGTTGTCAACTTAAGCGCGATTGCCGCGCCCCCGATTTTGCCTGGCGGTCATAGCGGAGGGGCCACACCCGTTCCCATTCCGAACACGGAAGTTAAGACCTCCAGCGCCGATGGTACTAGTAGGGTAACCTTCTGGGAGAGCAGGACGCCGCCGGGCAATATCAGTAAGAAGCCCCCTGGACGAAAGTTCAGGGGGCTTTTTTTCGTTGCTTTCTGCCATTGTACCGAACATCTCATTACGCTATTGTTCAGTCCATGGAACAGTGTGATAGTTTAACTGGGTTGAAGACTTACCTATTCGACTCGCCCTTCGAGGGCAAAGGTATGCGCGGTGCGTTCAGCTGGTTGGGTGAACTGAAGGGTCTTACCGTGCTGGATACCGGCTGCGGTCATGGTGCCTTCTCGGTTTATGCCGTATCCAAAGGGGCCGATGCGTTTGCACTGGACGTGCAATTGGCGAGGCTGAAGTTCGGGGCGGACCAGAGCGTAAGAATGGCGCTGCCGGTGTCGTTCGTGTGCGGTCGTTCGGAGGAGCTGCCCTTTCCCGATGGCTTTTTCGACCTGGTCCTCTCCCGCAGCACACTGCAGTACACAGACATTCCCGTGGTCAACCGGGAGATGATCCGGGTTATCAAACCCGGCGGAGTACTTGTGCTTGTCGAGAACATGGCGCACAACCCCTTCCTGCTCTTGTTCAGGGCCTTTCGCCGCTTGAGGAAGAACGGTGTGAGGCTGGGCACATACGCCGACAACGAAGCCGGGGTGATAAAGGGTTACGCAAGTGTCCGCCAGATGAGGGCGATGCTTTCCGGGCTGAGTGGCGGCGGATGCTGTTTCTGCCACCTGTTCAGGCCACTTAGCCTCGGTTTGTGCCAGCTCACCGGCCAGGCCCGTTGGGCGCGTTGCCTCGATCGGGGAGTGGAGATCATTGACGGTTTTCTGCTCAGATCGATCCCTTCCCTGAAACGTCTGGCGTGGGCAGGTTCAATCTGGGGAAGGAAACCCGCTTAGAACCAGGCGTGAACTGCCGGCACAAGTCAGAGCCGGTCTACCTTCCTGAGCTTCGGGAACAAGCGGCTCCAGGCCGCCACCACCAAAAGGGTGCCGATGCCTCCGCTGACCACGGAGATCACCGGGGAGAACAGGTGGGCCACCATCCCCGACTCGAAACCTCCGAGTTCGTTGGAAGAGCCGATGAAGACCGAGTTCACCGCGGAGACCCTTCCCCTCATCTCGTTCGGTGTCCGCATCTGAACCAGGGTCTGCCGGATAACCACGCTCACGTTGTCGAAGAACCCCGTGAGAAACAGCATGATCCACGAGAGCCAGAAGCTCCGGGAGAACCCGAAAACGACCGTGGCCAGCCCGAAGGCGGCGACACACATGAACAGGGTGCGTCCTGCCCGCCTGAGTGGGGGCATGTGGGCGAGAATGAGCGCCATGAGAACGGAACCCACCGCAGGTGCCGCCCTGAGCCATCCCAGAACCTCCTCGGGGCTTGAACCCAGGGGGGGATCGGCGATTATGTCGCGGGCGAACACCGGAAGCAGGTAAACCGCCCCGCCAAGAAGAACGGCGAACATATCGAGGGAGATGGCTCCGAGAATTACCTGGCGCTTCCAGACGAAGCGTATTCCCTCGGCGATCTGGCTCCAGACCTTGCCTCTGGGTATCCGCGATGATTCGGGGATCTTCATCCCTGACAGCAGAAGCATGAAGACGATGGTTGTGACCGCGCTGAAGATATAGGCAGCCGGCACGCTTTGAGTGATGATGATGCCTCCCGCAGCGGGGCCCAGCACCGCCGAAAGCTGAAATGCTGTGGTGCGCCACTTCACGGCATTCTCGAACATCTCCTTGGGAACGATGACAGGGAGAATTGCCGACCACGCCGGGTTGGCGAGCCTGTGGAACGAGGCGTCGAGGAAGAGAAGCGCGAACATCCATCCGATGGAGCCTCGGGTTATGCTGAAGACAGCCAGGGCAATGGATGTCAGTGTGGTTCCCAGCATTCCGGCCATCATCACCTTTCGCCTGTCGTAGGCATCGGCAAGGTACCCCGCCGGAAGTGTGAAGAGAAGCATGGGAACAGCCAGGGTCAGCCCGATGAGCCCCAGGTACAGGGCCTGATCCGTCCGCTGGTACATCTCCCAGCCGATCGCGAGGCTCTGGGCCGAAGCCCCGATGTGCACAAGGGTGTTGCCAAGGAGAAGGCTTCTGAACGCAGTAACCGAAAAGGCGATGTAGGGAGAATCAGCCCTTTTCAGATCCATTCAGTTGTTCTCCCCCGGACGCGCGCTTTCCGTTCTGAGCCGTTGCGCGGGCTGTTGTTATGAATGCCGTCTCTTTGTAATATAGTCCGGCGGGAATACGGGTTGCGCACGAAAAGGACGGTCGGGATGAGTAAGGATAATGATCGCATGGTCAGCATCGATGATCTCAGGAAGCTCGATTTGCTTCAATGGGTGGATATCGATTCCGTTCAGGGTCTTCTGCAGAACTGCCCGGTGATTACGCTCCAAAAGGGAGACGCACTTCTGAAAGCCGGGACGGCCAACCGGACCATGTTCATGATTCTCGAGGGAAGGTTCGGGGTTTACCTCGACTCGGGCTGCAAGGAGCGCATTACCGAACTCTCGGCAGGAGGAACTGTCGGGGAGATGTCGGTCATCGACGAAAGGCCCACATCGGCAACGGTCAGGGCTCTGGAACCCGGCAGGGTCCTGGCGGTTGACGAAGACATGTTCTGGCTGATCGTTGCGGCTTCCCACGCGTTCTCCGCCAACCTGCTCGTTCTCTTGTCCGGCCGGATGAGGGAAACCAATCGCGCCATTGCCAAGAGCATCAAACTGAGGCAGAGGTTCGAGCAGGAGGCAAAGGTGGACATTCTGACCGGTCTTCACAACAGAAGGTGGTTTGACGAAAACCTCTCGCGAATGGTGGGAAGGCATTCCAGAACGAATCAGCCGCTGTCACTGCTGATGGTGGATGTGGATGAGTTCAAGAAGTACAATGACACTCATGGCCATCAGGCAGGTGACTCAGCGCTTGCCAGGATCGGCGCTGTCCTGGGCTCAAGGATGCGCCCGACTGACCTCACGGCCAGGTTCGGCGGTGAGGAGTTCGTGGTCATGCTTCCGCAGACCGATTCCGCAGGCGCATTCCTTGCGGCGGAGAGGATCCGGAATGCCGTTTTCGCTGAAACGGCGTCACTGCTGCTGTCAGGTGAATGTCTGACGGTCTCGGTAGGGGTCGCGCAGCTGGCCCCTGGCGAGGCCCCCGAGTCTTTCGTTGCCAGGGCTGACGCAGCCCTTTACAGGGCCAAGGCTGCCGGCAGGAACAGGTCGGAGAAGGATTGAACCCCCGCCGTTACTGACGGGGGCCCAGGGAACGTCAGAAGACGCAGAGAGCGGTCGTGCCTTCACAGCCGCTGCCGAGTGACTCGTACTCGCCTGTGGTGGCATCGGTTTTCCAGAGCGAGCCCTGCCAGACACAGTAGACATGGTTGCCCCAGGCACCCAGTTCAGTGGCGCCTTCGTACCCGCCACCAAGGCTCTCGTAGTCTCCCGTGCGTGGATCGACCCTGTAGAGAACGTCGCCCTGGATCACGAAAAGGGCATTGGAGGTTCCAGCCATGGCGGTCGTGCCCTGGTAGCTGGAAGGCAGTTCAGCGAAGTCGCCGGTCACGGGATCGGTTCGGTAGAGGTAGCCGTTCTGAATGACCATCAGCGCGCCGCCTGCCCATGCAAGGTGCGTCGTTCCGACATAGTCGCCGGGAACGGTTTCCCAATCGCCGTTCGTGGGGTTTATGCGGTAGATCAGGTCGTTCTGGGCTGCGTACAGCCAGCCCTCGCCCCCCGCAAGGGCGACGGTGCCAGTCCAGAGGTCGGTGAGTGCCGCCCAGGAGCCGCTTCTGTCCACCTTGTAAAGGCCGTCTCCCTGAATGGCGTACATGCTGCCGGAGCAGTGAGCGAGAAGCTCGGTTCCGGACCAGGTGTCGGACAGCGCAGTCCATGTGCCGGTGTTCGGGTCGGCCTGATACAGGACGTCATCCTGTACTGCGTAGATGAACTCGGCATGCGAGAACGGAACCAGGAGGACAAACACAAGGGTTGCCACGGTTAACAGGCACACATTCTTCACATTCTCTCCCTTCGGTTGCGGTTCGACCGGATTATAGCAGCACCGGAAGGTTTTTCAAGAGGTCCGCCGCCGTCTTCCAGTCAGGCATAACGTTGTCCAGCAGGTGTTTGAAGCCGGGGCCATGATCGTGGTGAAGCGTGTGGCAGAGTTCGTGAACCACGACATAGTCAATGCACTGAAGAGGTGCCTTCACGAGTTGGCTGTTGAAGACGATCGAGTTCTTGTGGGAGCAGCTGCCCCATCTGCTCCTCATCCATCTGAACCGTACCATGTGATCGGGCAGGGAAGGCAGGCGGGGTCTCCATACTTGAAGCCTTTCGCATATGATGGATTCAGCCTGCGTCCTGTACCATCTGCGAAGAGCTGTCTCGAGCGTCTTCGGGTCTTCCGGGGACGTTGTTGAGATCAGAAGCCGCCCCTCGGAAAAAGTTACGCCGGAGCGGGCCGATCTTCGGATGCTCAGGAGGTAACTCTCCCCAAGATGGAAGTGGATGGCTCCCTCCTTGAAGACAACCGGCACAGCGGGGTTGTCCCTCAGCTTTCGCAGATGCCTTGAAATCCACTGTTGCCTGCTTTTCAATGCACGTTCCACATACGCCATTCCTGCGGCCCGGGGGGCACGGACGGTCACCCTTCCATCGGGGTGCACTCTGATCCTGATGGTCTTCCGAAGGTCAAACTCAATCTCGACTTCGGCAGTCTCACCGTCCGGGAGAGGAAGGGTGCGCCTCTTCATCAGTAGCCGAGGTCCAGGTTCACCGGAAAGGGCACCGGCTCACCCCGAACGAACGCTCTGACGGCACGGACTATGCCCCTGGTCCTTTCGTCCTCAAGCTCGGGTATGCCGAATGCCCCGCCGACGTGCGGACTCATGACCACATTGTCAAGCTCGTGAAATGGAAGGTTCGAGGGCATTCCATCATCCGCTGGCCGATACCATACATCAAGACCTGCTGCGCCTATCTCCCGTTTCGACAGGGCGCTGTATAGCGCATCCTCCGAAACCACCCCGGCCCGGCCCACGTTTACCAGAACAGACCGGCAGTGAAGCAACGAAAGCTCAACCGAGCCTATCATGTTCCGGGTTTCCTCTGTCAGTGGCATGCAACAGACGAGGAAGTCGGTTTTCCGAAGGAGTGAGTGAAGGGACTCCCGAGTGGCGGTGTCCGGCTCGGACCGGGGAGTCCTGACTATCCCGGTGACTGAAGCCTCCAGGGCTTTGCACGCCCTTCCCACGCGTCTGCCGATGTTGCCGTAGCCCAGAACGAGAACCCTGGAGCCTCCCAGAAGGATGGACCTTGATGCATTGTAACGCACTGACCAGTCTCCCTTCCGCAGAGCGGCATCGGATTGCGGTATTCTCCCTGCCGCGGCAAGCATGAGGGCTACCGCCGTCTCGGCCACCGCCTGAGCGTTGTGATGAAGGTTGTGCACCCTCATTGTGGGGTACTTCCGTGCAAGTGCGAGGGTTTCAGGTGGAATTCCCGCAAAAGGTACGAGGAGCAAGGAAGGGGAACACTTTTCAATCATTTCGGCAGACGGCCTGCCGCACACCATCACATCAACGCTTGAAACGTCACGGATGATCTTCGCATCCGATCGAAGGAGGTCTATGAGGCGCTCCGCCTGGCAATGATTCCAATCCGGGGGAAGGTAAACACTGAACACGGGTATCTCCGTCAGATGCGAACCGTAACCTCTTTGGCGCAATTCCTCGCCTAATCCGAATCAGGGTGGGATAGGGACTGAGATCCCTCATTGACCTGAAAAAAGTCTTCCCGGTTTGAACTGCCGGATGGCATACATGCTGCCGGAACAGAACGCAGAAGCTCGGTTCCGGCCCATGTGTCGGACATGGCCGTCCAGGTGTCGGAGTTGGGGTCAGCCCGGTACAGAACGTCATCCTGTACGGCGTAGAAGAACCTGGCCTGAGAGGACGAAACCTGCAGAACAAAGACAAGGGTCGCCACGGCTGTCAGGCACGTATTCTTCATTCTGTCTCCTCCCGGTTGGGGTTCGTCCGGATTATAGCAGCACCGGAAGCTTTTTCAAGAGGTCTGCCGTCGCTTTCCAGCCAGGCATAACGTTGTCCAGCATACGTTTGAAACCTGGGCCGTGATCGTGAGGATCGATTGTGACCAGCACCGTTTTTCGGCTCATTTCCCCTGGGATTCGGAAAGATCGTGCAGGGCCGGTGTTTTCATTCAACCCGTTCCAAATGATGCTCACTCATGGCAGAGGATCCTACCCGTGGATGGGCGACAAGTATTGCCCTCGATCAGTTTCGGAGCCGGGGATCATCTTAGAATAACTGTTCCGGCTGAGACGCTTCCAGTCTCGAATTGGACACTGACAATGTAGAAACCGGAAGGGAGGGATTCCAGCAGGGGCAGTTCCGCCTCACCTGTGCAGAAGTCTGTCATGCCGCTGAAAACCACCCTTCCACTGACGTCAAACAAGGATACTTCGAGGGGGCCTGTCGGGGGTTCTCCGGATAGGTGTATCCTCACAGAACTGAACCCGCAGGGATTCTGGACTGACATCCGACAGTCTTCGCTGCGGTCAGACACCTCCATGGGTTGGAAATCAATCTTCAGTGTATGAGCACTGTCCACATGCTGACCTGAAATAGCAAATAGTCTGCCGTTGGAACGCAGTTCCCAAGTCAGGGGGACCCCATCCAGGGTGACTCTGTTCACCAGATCCAGAGGGTTGAGTTTTGCGCAGAAAGTCATTCCCTCCGGTACTGCACCATCGAACTCCATGCTGAGCTGAGTTCCGCCGCTCCTGATCCTTCTTACCGAAATGCTGTAGCAGGCTTCCAGATAATCCCCGTATTCGGAGGGGAAAAGCCATCCGAAATTGTCGTAGTCCTGTTCCAGGGAAGTCAGTACGCTGTCGATACGGTTATAGGCTTCAGGACTCTGCCCTCCATTGAGCATTGGTCTGGGGTGACAACCCACCAGGGCGAATTTGCCGCGCTCAAGAACGTCGGAGAGGTACTCGCACGGATAGTCAGGCTGAAAGTCCCCCCACCATACGGTGTTTGAACCCCACATTCTTCCCTGGGGTGTCTGGTACATGGTTATCCATTGATTTCGGAACTGCTTGCCGGCGAACCAGTCAATCAGTCGCCAGCCATTGCAGTAGAAACCGAAACCATGATCAATGACTGCCCACAGACCGCTGAGTGAAGTGCGGTGACCCGGAAAGCGCACCACACTCACCAGATTCGTGTCCAACCCCATGTCGTCGATGTCGCTCATGCACATTCTGAATCGCTCACCGTGCTCCCAGGGCTCGTAGGTGATGAACTCGTGAAACTCACCGTAAGACGAGTCAGCGTTCGGTGTGTGATGGTAGCCGTGGCTTCCCATCCTGACCCGGTCCGCCCATGGGTAGACCTTGTCCTGTATGTTTCGAAGCCATTGCTTGTACTCGTCAGTTGCCTCGGTGCTGATCCTCCATGTACCGTGCCAGTGAGACCAACTCGATTCCCAGCCGGGCTCGGCCCATACCGAGTCGCGGTTCGGTGTGAGTATTCCGTCGGGAAGGATCAGCCAGTTCATCTTCATTGTGGCGTGTTCCTCGAGAAGCTGTATCAGTTCCGCTGAGACAGGTTCAGGCCCCTCTGAGGTTTCAGAGAATCCCCAGATGTAGCCCTGTTCGGGATGAATGAACGGCAGCTCATCAAGTATCCAGGCTGCGGTCCTCTCATACCCGTTCGGGTGATTGCTGATAAAAACCGGGGAGAAGTACTCGTCCATGCTTATTCTTACGAAGTACTCAACGGTTTCGCCGGCTGGGACCAGCGAATGCAGGTCGGGTCCCTGGCAGTTCTCTCTGGGGTGCTCGGTGTCGTAGAACAGAAGCCCGATCCAGGGCTGGCCGTAGTCTTCGATCCAGAGGTTGCCCTTGGACACATTCGGAAAGACGAAAAGAAGGGGAGTATCGTTGCCGCCAGTGAGACGCACCATCTGACTGCCGCTGAACCTCTGGAACCATGTACTGGCATCCAGAGGGAAGGATTCATCCAGGCCGGTCTGATTCTCGATCGTCATGGTGGTCCAGCCCTGTGTGTTGAACCGCATCTCCAGTGGTTTCAGAAGCTCCACGTCTTGAAGGAACTGAAGTGTGCAGACAATCTCAACGCCCCGGTCCACAAGGGTGTATTCGATGGTGACAGAGATCGGCAGAGTCCCCTGAGGACCTGCCATCGATGATGTGGTGAACACTGCCGATGTGTCGGTACAGACAACCGAACCACTTGCCGGTCCGAAGTCGTCGTACCTGACACATGCGAACGGGTGCCCTGGAGTGGCTGCATACATGCCAGTGTACTTGTCCAACAGGGAGCATATCGATCCAGCGTAACCCTGCGAAGCGTCATAGTTGATGACCAGATCAATCCACTGGTTGGATATGCTGTGGGATGAGAGCGAGGACGTTAACAGCAAAATCAGCATCGTGCTGTCCATTATCCTACCATCTCAATGGTGTTAACTTTGTATTACACATCCTCAGTGGCATGATAACGAAGTCTATCCTGCAGGACAAGATGTTCCCTTCGCAGAACTGCCCTTGTCGTTTCGGAGAAGTGCGTCCCGATTAGCGCCTGCTAATGGACCAACCCCTGATGTCGTTTGCTGAACGAAGGGCTTCCTTGATTTGACTGAACAATTGCGCCACTACACTGGAAATGTGCCGCCTTGAAACCATTGACCAGTCAGATTCGGACCGTGACCTCGGCAGCACGCTCCCTCGCCTCGTCCGCCAGGTCTTCAAGCATCAGTGTGGGATAGGGTCTGAGCTCGCTCATAGACCTGGAAAGGGTCTTGCCCGGTCTGAACTGCTGGATGACGAACCTCTTCACGGGTCCAAGAACTGCCAGTATCTCCCTGATATCGTCGGGAGTCACCAGGTCGGGAACCATGGTGGTCCTGAATTCGTAGTCGCTGAACCCCTTCACGATCTCCACACTTCTCGCCACATCGGCGAAACTCGCGCCTCCCCCAGTGGCAATGGGATACTTGGCTGGCGAGGTTTTTATATCCATGGCGACGTAGTTCACGTTCGGGAGTGAATCCGAGAGCCGGTCGGGGTATGTTCCGTTCGTGTCCAGCTTCACGAGAAGGCCGGTTTCCCTGCGGATCCTTCCAAGCAGTTCAACCGTCTCCCTGTGGAACAGGGGCTCGCCTCCCGTGACGGACACCGCGTCGATGAAGCCCCTGCGTTTCTGAAGTGATTGAACGACGTCATCATCGCTTATCGAGAACTGGCGATCAAGAAGGTCGGGTAGAACAAGTTCGGGGTTATGGCAGAAAGGGCAGGAAAGATTGCAGCCCCCAGAGAAGATGACGGCGCTTATCCTGCCCGGATACTCGATAAGGCTTGTTCCGACTATTGAGCGGATCAATCCTTCTTGTCCTGTTCTTCCGGTTTGATATCAACGCACTCCCTGAGGCTGAACTCTTCCTGTTTGCCGCGGTTCCAATCCTGCACCGGTCTGTAGTAGCCCACGACGCGGGAGTAGATCTCGGTCTTCACAGCCTTTACCTTCTCCATCACAATTCCACCTTGTCCATGTTGAGAAACAGGCTTCCCTGCTTCGCCGCCTGCCGGTCATCGTCCATCAGTCTGTAGCTTCCCTCGGGGAGCGGTTCGGTGCAGTCCATCACCTCGCCGTAAATCTCCAGTTCCTCGTCGCTGTGGGAGTGGGGGCATACACCGTGCTCGCCGGCAATGTACCCGTGAACCGGGCAGACGCTGAACGTGGGGGTGAAGCTGAAGTAGGGAAGGTGGAAACGGCTGACGATCCTTTTCGCCAGTGTCCGCACCATCCTCCAGTCCTTTATCGCTTCGCCCATGAAGATGTGCACCACGGTTCCCCCCGTGAACTTCGTCTGAAGCGGGTCCTGGTGTTCGAGAAGGCTGTAGACATCCATCGGGGTGTTTACCGGAAGATGGACCGAGTTTGTGTAGAATGGGTTGGAACAACCCTGAGTCACGATTCCGGGGAACTGCTGAATGTCTTTGTTGGCCAGGCTGTAACTTGCTCCTTCAGCGGGCGACGCCTCGAGATTGTAGAAGTTGCCGGTCGTCTGCTGGAACTCTTCGAGCCTCACCCTCATGAAATCAAGTACTTGAATTGCCCAGTTCCTGGCTTCCTCGGATGAAATGCCCGAACCCAGAAAGTTGAGGCACGCCTCGTTCATGCCGATGAGCCCTATCGTGCTGAAATGGTTGGCCCAATAGCTCCCGGACGCCTCTCTGACCTCGGACAGGTAGTGCCTGGTATAGGGGTAGAGCCCTCTCTCGGTGAGTTCCTCGATGAACTTGCGTTTCAGCTCCAGGGATTCCCGGGCGGCTTCCATTACCGACGCGAGACGGCTCTCGAAACGTTCCATGCTGCCCCGGGTCATGTAGGCTATGCGGGGGAGGTTGATGGTCACAACACCGATGGAGCCTGTGAGCGGGTTGGCGCCGAAAAGCCCGCCGCCGCGCCTTCTCAGTTCCCTGTTGTCCAGGCGGAGGCGGCAGCACATGCTCCTGGCGTCCTCCGGGTTCATGTCGGAGTTTACGAAGTTGCTGAAGTACGGGATGCCGTACTTCCCCGTCATCTCCCAGAGCGGCTGGAGTTCGTCGTCCTCCCAGTCGAAATCGCGTGTGAGGTTGTATGTCGGGATTGGGAAGGTGAAGATCCTTCCCCTGGCGTCTCCCTTCATCATAAGGTCGCAGAAGGCGCGGTTGAAAAGGTTCATCTCCTCCTGGAATTCCCCGTAGGTCTCGGGCATCTCCACCCCTCCCACGACGACTTTCATGTCGCGGTGGGTCACGGGAACCCTCAGGTCCATGGTGATGTTGGTGAAGGGCGTTTGAAAACCCACCCTCGTGGGGATGTTCACGTTGAAAAGAAACTCCTGGATGCACTGCTTCACCCTTTTGTAATCGAGCCCGTCGTAACGGATGTAAGGCGCCAGAAGGGTGTCGAAGTTGCTGAAGGCCTGGGCGCCCGCAGCCTCACCCTGAAGGGTGTAGAAGAAGTTCACGACCTGCCCGAGAGCGGTCCTGAGGTGGGCCGGCGGGGATGACTCGATCTTGCCCCTGGCGCCCCTGAACCCGTCCCGGAGAAGGGTTTGAAGGTCCCATCCCACGCAGTAGGGCCCAAGTATGCCAAGATCGTGGATGTGGACATCGCCGTTTTCCTGGAACTCCCTGATACGTGGGGTGTATATCTTTGACAGCCAATACCTTGCGGTGATGGAAGATGAAAGGTAGAAGTTCAGCCCCTGAAGGCTGTAGTTCATGTTGCTGTTCTCGTTTACCCGCCAGTCCTGGCGGCCCAGATAGTCTGCGATGAGGTTGTCCACGCCGCTGAAGATCGAATTGACTTCCCTGGCTTCGTTACGCTTTTCCCGGTAGAGGATGAACTGCTTGGCCGCAGCAGCGAGATTCCGGAGTATCAGGGTTTCCTCGATGCAGTCCTGGATCCTCTCGACCGTCGGTATGGTTCCACCCTTGAAGTAGTTCATGTAGAGGGATGTTTCGACCTGGTCCGCCATTTCCCGGGGTACCCCCGGGGTCTCCGAGGCTTCGAGAGCCTTTCTGATGGCCTGTTCTATCTTGACTTTGCCGTATGCTTGTATCGAACCGTCGCGTTTTCTGACAAGCCAGTCCATCACCCCTCCCCCGAGCTTTTTTGCCTCCCCTGACAGAGGCGAAGATAACAGTATGACAACCCGGGTCAAGGGAAAAACCACAACAGGTTGTATTGAAGGTGTCGCATGATATCTATATATAGAGCTATCTTGTTTATCACCAAGTACATGCGGTTTTCTCCACAAATGGGGTTTTTTGGTATAACCGGGCATCACTTCCCCGCTTTGCCCCTGCCCGGGAATACAATATGTTGTGGCGGGCGGTGGAGGCGCCCCTTGCATATGGATGGAAACTCCCAGGCAGTGGTGCGCGCTCTGGGCGCGGTGGTATTGTGGTCAACCGCCGCGTCGGCGTTCAGGCTCTCGCTTGATCACGGTTCTCCCTGGCAGGTGCTGCTTGTGGCTTCAACAACTTCCACAGTTGTCTTTCTTGTGGCGTTACTGTACGGAGGCGGGGGCTTCACCAGGAGGGATTTGCTTGCCGCAGCCGTGCGGGGGGCTTTGAACCCCTTTCTCTACTACCTTGTTCTTCTGTCGGCTTACGACGGGTTGCCGGCCCAGGTCGCAATGGTCGTGAACTACCTCTGGCCACTCACCCTGACACTTCTGGCGGTCCCCCTTCTGGGGCAGAAACTCACCGCAGGAGCGCTGGGCGGGATCGCAGTGAGCTTTTCGGGAGTGGCACTGATGGCCCTGCTCCGGGGCGGCACATCCGGTGGTGTTCCGCTTTTGCCCCTGGTGCTCGCATTTGCCAGCACCGTTATCTGGTCGCTTTCATGGATACTCAACACCAGGGCGGAAGGTCCGGTTGCGAGGAACCTCTTCTTGAACTTTTGCTTCGGAACACTGTATCTCGTGATCTGGGGGTTGCTGTCCGGTCAGGTGTTTCCCTCGGGTCGCGAAGTGATCGCGGGGGGCTGCTACATAGGCCTGTTCGAGATGGGGCTGGCCTTCCTTCTGTGGAACACCGCACTCAAACGAAGCGACAGGGCATCAAGGGTAAGCAACCTGATATACATCACGCCATTCCTCAGCCTTGGCGTTATCGCCCTCACTGTTCGCGAACCCATTGCGCCCGCCACGGTGCTGGGACTGGTCCTGGTGATGGCGGGAATAGTCATCGGGATCCGGCCGCAAAAGGTCACGGCCTGTCGGTGATGTCAAAGGTGTCCCGGGGCGTCACTGCTTCCGTTTGATCCTGTCCCACGTATCCCTCAGCGGGATCGTCCTGTTGAAGACCATGCGGTCCGGACCCGAGTCGGCATCCACGCAGAAGTACCCCATCCGCTCGAACTGGAAGTTCTGCTCCGGTCTGGCCGAAGCCATGTGGGACTCGACCCGGCAGTCCGCAAGGGTCACCAGCGACTCGGGGTTGAGGTGGTCGACAAGCTCTCCGTCCTCTCCCAGCGGGTTCTCGCACCTGAACAACCGGTCGTAGAGCCTTGCTTCCGCGGGGATGCTGTGGCTGGCGCTCACCCAGTGAAGCGTTGCCTTCACCCGTCGCCCGTCAGGGCTGTTCCCGCCGCGGGACTCGGGGTCGTAGGTGCACCTGACGGTCGTGACCTCACCTTTGGCGTTTTTCTCTACTCCCGTTGCTTTCACGAGGTATGCGTACCTGAGCCTCACCTCAGCGCCCGGCGAGAGCCTGAAGAACTTTGGGGGAGGGGTTTCCATGAAGTCCTCCCGCTCGATGAAAAGCTCACGGCAGAACGGAATGCTCCTGGTACCGGCGGATTCGTCCTCGGGGTTGATCTGGTAGTCGAACATCTCGACCTGACCGGCCGGATAGTTCTCCACCAGAAGGCGTATCGGGTTCAGAACGGCCATGACCCTCGGAGCGGTGCTGTTGAGCGTTTCCCGGACGATGTGTTCCAGCAGGGCGATGTCCACCATGCTGTCCCGCTTCGCCAGACCGATCCTGTCACAGAACTGTCTCACTGCTTCGGGCGGGATCCCCCTGCGGCGCATCCCTCTCAGGGTCGGCATTCTTGGGTCATCCCATCCGCTCACCACTCCATTCTCGACAAGCCCTCTAAGGAAGCGCTTGCTGAGAACCGTATACGTCATATTGAGCCGGGCGAACTCTATCTGCTGGGGGTGGAAGACTCCCAGTCGTGCCAGGAACCAGTCGTAGAGCGGTCTGTGGTCCTCGAATTCAAGGCTGCACAGGGAATGCGTGATGCGCTCGATGGAGTCCTCCAGACAATGAGCGTAGTCGTACATTGGGTAGATGCACCATTCCGAGCCAGTTCTGTGGTGCTCCCTGTGGAGTATCCTGTATATCGCGGGGTCACGCATGTTGATGTTCGGGCTGGCCATGTCTATCCTGGCGCGCAGCGTCCTGCTTCCTTCGGGGAAATCACCGTTTCGCATTCCACGGAGAAGCTCGAGGTTTTCCTCGATGGTGCGATTCCTGAAGGGGCTTTCCCTGCCCGGTTCGGTCAGCGTGCCCCGGTATTCCCTTACCTGTTCCGGCGTCAGGTCGCATACGTAGGCGTCTCCCTGTCGCACGAGCCTTTCCGCGTGGACGTACATCTGCTCGAAATAGTCGCTGGCGTACAGCTCATTGTCCCATTTGAACCCGAGCCACCGGATGTCGGACTTTATGGCGTCGACGAACTCGGTCTCTTCCTTCACGGGGTTCGTGTCATCGAAGCGGAGGTTGACCTTGCCCTTGTACTCGTCGGCTATCCCGAAATTGGTGCATATGGCCTTCGCGTGTCCGACATGAAGGTATCCGTTGGGTTCCGGAGGAAAGCGGGTGTGAACCCGTCCCTCATGCTTGCCCTCGGCCCTGTCCCGTTCGATAACCTCGCGGATGAAATCCCTGCCTTTTTTCGGATCAATGTCGTTCATCTCTGATTCCTTTCAGCATGTTCCCTTTTCCGACCAGCTAACTTCCAATGCATTGTCGCATCTGGTCGAGGAACTGCCGCCACTTCTCAAGAAAAACCCCTGATGGTATTGAGTCGAGGGTCCGAAGCTCCAGGGTTATCCCTTTCATGTTGATCCTGACATCAGTGAACAGTGTCGTGAGATGGTCGAGGAAGTCGGGGAAGCCCCTATCCGGAAACTCACCAAAAGGCAATCCAGTACCCAGGTCGAGTGCGCGCATCCCGAAATCGACAACCCTTTGCAGAAACTCCCGGTGGTCCCTGGACGGGATCTTTTCGCCCCTGCACAACAGACCGCACCTGGACGGGTCGGTGTTGTTCCAGATGTCACGCCTCTGGGTACCCATGGCGAATCCAGGGGACTGGGACAACTCGCAGACCGTCTCCCATACCTTGGGGAGCTCCTCGAGCGAAAGCAGCGCCACATGGAAGTGGATGGCCGCAGTTCCCTTCATCATCTCGTGTCCCCTTGTCCCGGTCGTTTCGAGGAGCCGGTGAAGGTTGTGGTACCTGGGCTTGTCCAGAAGCATCGGTGCGCTTCCCCGTCCCGGAATGTACCCCGTGGGAATGTAGAGAAATCCCAGCCTGTTGCCGACCTCACCGATCACGCTCTCCGCCCTGTGGAGAATGGAATGCACGGTGTCCTCATCTGTCGGCAGAATTGGGATGCTGCAGAACTCGATCTGCCCGCCGGGCTCAAAGGTAACGTAGTGGTCGGGTCCCCTGAACAGCCCCGGTTCCTCTTTGTAGCCCATCTCTTCCAGAATGCTCTGGACATTTGAAAGATCCTCGTGCTGAAGCGGCCGTCCCGGCATGAACTCGTACTCGAAACCGAACTGCCGGGGCCTTGGCGAACTCAGCCGTGAAGCCATCAGCTCCTCGAGCTGTTCAGTGTAGCTGGCGTTTTTCAACACACTCCTTGTACCACAGGGTGAAGACCAAAGGGGCGAAAAAGCGGTCAGCGCCTGAAACCAGGGTCTCTGGTCCAACGCCCTTCCCCGTCACTGCCTTCGCAAGCTCCCTGACCATTTGACCATCAAGTATACCCTGCCTGTCCACTTCCCCTCCCTCGGCTATTTCCCTGAGGGCAGCGGGAAGGTCTGACATGCTCTCGAACCACTGGGCCATCGGCATGGTGAAGGGTTTCTTGGGTCGCATGGCAATACCGTCGGGAAGGATCCCCGAGTCCGCGAAAGCCTTTCTACAGATGTACTTGTCCAGAGACACGAAAGGTTTGAGTTTGAGTTCCACGGGAAGGGAAGCGGCGAACTCCGCAAGCCTGTAGTCCAGAAACGGTGTTCTCGCCTCGAGGCTGTGGCGCATGCTCAGCCGGTCCAGCCGGGCGATGACGTAGTCCGGCAGCCTGGTGCGGCACTCAAGTGCCTGCATGGCCTTCACAGGATGGATCTGCAGCAGGTCTGGCATGTCCATCAGTGGGAGAGGGATTTCCACTCCCGTGGTCACGCCGAGTAGCCGGCGAAGCTCTCCAGGCGAGAAAAGCGACTCAGAGGCGATATGCCTTCCCACGGGGTCAATGTCACCTGCCGTCAGCCTTCGCCCGAGTTCGGGGTACAGCTCCATGAGGCGCCTCCGCTCAGGGCTTCCCGCGGTTCGGTACTGGATGAAGGCGTCCTCGACGAGGAACTTCCTGTAACCCGCGAAGATCTCGTCCGCTCCCTCTCCGGTCAGCACCACTTTCACGTTTTCCGACGCAAGCTCACAGACCTGGTCAGTGGGGATCACCGCCCCCAGAGAAAGCGGCTCCCCGAGGGCTCTCACTATCTCAGGGAGGGAAGCGAGGCTGTCCTTCGAACATTTGCGGATGAACCGCCCGGTGCCTGCGAACAGGTTGCCCGAGGATCTCACGAAATGATCCACCTGATGGGTTTCATCGTAAGCCTCCTCGGTGAACGCCACCGTGAACAGCTTGAGGTCCGGCTTGATCCCCGCGGCCAGCGCCGCCACGGCCGAAGAGTCGATGCCTCCTGAAATGAAGCTTCCCACCTCGACGTCGGAGCGGAGGCGAAGGCGAACAGAGTCCCGAAAGAGCCTCAGGAACTCCTCCGCGGCTTCATCCGCGTCACGGTATTGTCCGGTTCTCGTGAAGTCGTAGTTCCAATACCGGGTGATCCGGAAAGCGCTGTTTTCCAGGTCGAACTCGAGGAAAGTACCCGGCGGCAAACGGAGTATCCCGCGGTAGATCGTTCTTTCCCCCGGCAGGTACCGGTAAGTGAAGAAAACAGGGAGAAGGCCCGTATCCATCTCTCCCGTGACCCCGGGAGCCTGAAGGAGTGGGGTGATCTCACTGGAGAAGAAGAAGCCGTGAGGTGTAATTGTGTAATGCATGGGCTTTATGCCGAACCTGTCCCTGAAAAGAACGAGCTTTTTTCGGACAGGGTCGTGTATGACTCCGGCGTACATTCCGTTGAGATGAGAGAGAAAAGCGGTGCCGAGTTTTCTGTAAAGGTGAAGCGCGACCTCCATGTCGCCGGAGGTGGCAAACCTTTGTCCCGGAAGCATCCGCCTGAGCTCCAGATAGTTGTAGACCTGCCCGTTGCAGGCGATGGTCACCCCGTCTTCGGGCGCGGTGATTGGCTGCATGCCGGTTGCAAGGTCGAGGATGGCCAGCCGGTCGAACCCGATCCCGACATGGTTTTGCACAAGCACGGCGCTCTCATCGGGTCCACGGTGCCGCTGAACGTCGTTCATGAGTGACAGCAGTGGTATCATGGTCTCCCGGGACATGTCTCTGGATGCGATTCCGGTCACGCCGCACATGGTTTTCCCTTCGAAAACAAGCTTAATCATACCTGTTTTGTATGGCAGCCGTTTCTGGTTCTCCATTCCAGCGGTCCGTGTGTTACATTTACCCCAATGGCGTGGATTTCGCATGAAAAGCATCAGTGCGAAGGTGCCATTTTGCAAAGATTAGGGTGACATGACTATAGACGAACAAACTAAGCAATCTAAGTCCGTCCCCGTAGTGGGGGCGGGGTTGGCGGGGTGTGAGGCGGCGTTTGCGCTGGCTGAGCGCGGGGTGAGGGTGCGGCTTCTGGAGATGAGGCCCGGGGTGACAACACCGGCGCACAAGACGGGGCTTCCGGCTGAACTGGTGTGCTCCAACTCCCTGCGGTCCGGGAATCCTGAGAACGCGCCCGGCCTTCTGAAGGAGGAGATGAGGCTGGCGGGTTCAAGGCTCATGAGGATAGCCGACTCGGTGAGCGTTCCCGCGGGTGATGCCCTGGCCGTTGACCGAACCCTGTTCAGCGCGGAGGTGAAAGCGCAGCTCGATTCACACCCGCTGATTTCCATTGAGCACCGCGAGGTGGTTGCCGTACCGCCAGGCCCGTGCATAGCGGCCCCCGGGCCACTGGCGAGCCCCGCCTTCTCGGAAGCGATCCGAGCGCTCACCGGCGGAGAGCACCTTTACTTCTACGACGCCATAGCCCCCATTCTCGACGCTTCATCCGTGGACATGGGAACAGCCTTTCCCCAGTCCCGATACGACAAGGGTGAGGGCGCGGATTACCTGAACTGCCCAATGGATGAGGACACATACCGAAGTTTCGTGAGCGAATTGAGGAAAGCAGAGAGGATCCCGCCCCGCCCCTTCGAGAGGGAGCTGCACTTTCAGGGGTGCCAGCCGGTTGAAGCGATAGCCGACACCGGTGTGATGTCGCTGGCACACGGCCCGATGAAGCCCGTGGGCATAACCGACCCCCGCACCGGGTCACGACCCTTCGCGGTCGTTCAGCTCAGACGCGAGAACTCCGAGGGCACCGCGTGGAACATGGTGGGGTTTCAGACCAAGCTCACACAAAACGAGCAGAAAAGGGTTTTCTCCATGATCCCGGGCCTTTCCAGGGCCAGTTTTCTCAGGCTCGGAAGCGTTCACCGGAACACGTTCGTGAACGGTCCCGAGGTACTGGACGGCTTCTTGAGGATGAAGAACTGCCCGGCCCTTATGCTTTGCGGGCAGATAACCGGGGTCGAGGGGTACATCGAGTCCATTGCCACGGGGCTGCTTGCGGGCATTTTCATGGCTGAGCTGCTTTCCGGGAGGGAGCCCGTGCCGCCTCCGGAAAACACCGCCCTGGGAGCCCTCCTGCGGCATGTCACGGTTTCCGGGCAGGTTCCCTTTCAGCCCAGCAACATCCACTACGGCCTGTTCCCTCCGGTCAGGTCCAGCGGGGGGCGCAGGGAGCGAAGGCGGGCGCTGTCCGGCAGGGCTCTCGAATCACTCAGGCAATGGCTGTCCGGTTCCTTCTGAAAAAGAAGTAGAGCACAACGCACGCCAGTACGGCGGAAACGGCAACGAAACCGTCGTTGTGGGGCGCTCCCGTTCTTGCGGCGATCACATGGGCCGGGTACCCGGGGAAGAAGAAAAGGGCGCTCAGGTCGGGCTCGGCACTCAGACGAATGAAGGACCACAGCCAGTAGAGCGCCAGAAGAACCAGACCGCCTTTTGGCAGGGCTTTTTCCAGCAGCAGCGTAGAGGCCGCCGCAAGTACGGATACAAGTGGCAGGACCAGCCAGACCTGCCATGGAACGATGCCCGAAGCGATCGCCGCCAGGGCGCCGGGCACGATCCCGCAGCACGCGGGAGCAAGCACTTCCGCCGTGGAAATCCTGTTCACTGCTCCGGGGTGCCTTTCACAGAGCTGCGCCAGTCCCCGTCTCTCGCCCGAGGCCTGCCAGCCAAGAACGAGCGCGATGGGGATCCCCGAGGCAAGGAATGCGGAAAGCCATGGGAGAAAGCCCGGATCGACGCCTGCCGCAGCGGTACCCGCCAGAAAAAGCAGGCTCCAGAATCCGGCCCTTTCCGTGCGGAACCGTCGCCACATCAGTCCCGCGACTGCAAGTGTTATCATGAACCCGCGTCGTTTTTTTGCGAACCAAAAAGGTCCGGCGCTGGAACGTCCCTCTCCGGCATGAACGTTGCAAGAAGGGCCGCCGGGGAAGGGGGCGCCACGGAGAGGTGGGCGATGGACCGGGCGTTGGCCCTTGCCGTGTTGGAGAGCTGGACAAGGGCGTAGGCGGTGTCGGAGTGGTTGAACACGTAGTAGCCGTCGCGGTGCGCCAGGTCCCTTATGCCGGGGATCTGCTCCATTATCTTCCTTGGAAGCACGGGATAGAACGCCACTTTTATTTCGGAGCCCCCCCTCACCGTTTCAAGGAGCTGCGAATGTCTTACGACCGCCCTCACCCCGGCGTCGTCGCACAGGGCTATCATTTCCGTTCCCGCCGGGATCTCGCCGAGTCGCGAGGCCACGAAGAGGGCTCCCTTTCCGGTGCCGTGGGTAGCGAAGTCGGTCAATGGCTCAACAAGGCATTCGTGAACCGGGCATACAACGACAAGGAAGGAGGGCACGGAGGCCAGCGCCGCGCCCAGAAAGGCGAGACGTCGGTGTTCCCCGGACAGTCTGGCCGACGGCATGTCAGCGTGGCCGGCCAGACCAAGCCACTTGAGAAGCTCGGCCGTCCGTTCCCTGGCTTCGCCCCGTTTCGAACCCGAAGCTGAGGCGGACAGGCTGATGATCCCGCCGGGGGTCATTTCGGGGGGGACACATGGGTCAGGGGGTATCAGAACGATCTTCGACCTGCCCTCGCGTGAGGCGGTTGCCGTCATCAGACCGCCCATTCGGCCAACGAGCACTCGGCCCACCACCGGCGACCTGAGTCCGGCGGCGAACTCGCCCAGAGCAACCGCGGACGAACCCGTTTCGCCCAGGACCGCCGCCATTGATCCGCCGAGGACCACGAAGTCCAGCCCAGGTTGCCTGCCGGGCACCGATGCCACACCGAGCATCTCCAGAAGCGCTCTTGAACCTTCGGTGCCCCTGGGGGTCATTTCATCTTCCCGAGGCGAGGCTCGCGTCGGCCAGTTCGAGCGCGCGCACTACGCCCAGACCGCTTCTGCCCGATGTCTTGGGTGTAGAGCCGGTCTCGATGCAGCGAAGGAACTCCTCCATCTCGACCGCCAGTGGCTCGAAACTGTCCAGCTTGGGGCTGTGGATGTCGCCGGTGCGGTAGGCCAGATGGTACTCGCCGAAAGTCTCGGGTTCAATCACGTCAACGCCCTTGTCGTAGATCTTGACCTTCTCGTAGGGCTCGGTGTCGTCGTAGACCAGCATCTTCCTGCTGCCCACTATCACTGTCTTCCTGAGCTTGGAGGGTGCCAGCCACGAGACCTGTACGTTTGCGATGGCCCCGCAGGGGAACCTGAGGTTCACGAAGGCCACGTCGGGAATGCCCTCGATCACGTACCCGCTGCCGAACGCCTCGACGAAGGTGGGCTCGGCGTCGAGCCAGTGGAAGATCATGGAGAAGTCGTGGGGCGCAAGGTCCCATATCACCGAAACATCCTTCTGGTGAAGCCCCAGGTTCACCCTGTTGCTTGTAATGAAGCGGATGTCGCCCAGTTCGCCGCTGTCCACGATGCCCTTGATGGCGATCACCGGCGGAGAGTAGAGGAAAGTGTGCCCCACCATGTTCACAAGGCCAAGGGAATCGGCTTTGTCCGCCATCTCCCCGGCCTTCTCCGCGGTGTCGGCGAAGGGCTTTTCGACAAAGACGTGCTTGCCTGCAGCCAGGGCTTCCATGGCGAGGGGATAGTGAGCGGACACATCGGTGGCTATGAGTACGGCGTCCACATCCCGGGAATTCACCATTTCGCTGAAACTCAGTGTTCTCTCGCAGTTCGGAAACCGTTCACCGATCCGGTTGAGTCTGCCTTCGTCTCGGTCGCAGATGACAACTCTTCCTGCCCTCCTGTTGGTGACCAGGTTTCTGAGAAGGTTGGGACCCCAGTACCCAAGGCCCACCAGACCAACGTTAACCATGACAACCTCCGATGTTGTGAAACGAACCGCAAGCTTGATGAAAGCTACTAAAACACGATGATTATGCAAGCTCTGCACTGCGCCACTACGGCACAGACCGCAGGGCGAGGACTGTGGAACAAAGTATTAAATACTGGCAGAGCCAGTAATATTACAATATTTCTGGTCTTTGTGTTGCTTGTTCCCTTGTACAAAAGGAGGAGTCATGAACCATGACAGGTTTACCATAAAGACAAGGGAGGCAGTGAACAGTGCTGTCTCCCGCGCGTCTTCGTCCGGCAACCCCGAAGTTTCGGCCCTTCACCTGCTGCAAGCCCTGTTGGAGGCCGGGGACGGCATTGTTCCCGGGATACTCGGTCGGATGGAGGTCCCGGTCGAAGAAGTGAGACAAGGGGTTGAAGACGCGCTTGGCAGGCTGCCCAGGGCGACGGGAGGTGCTGCGCCCGGCGCTTCCCGGGGTTTTCAACGAGCCATGCAGGAGGCGGAAAAAGCCGCTTCAAGGATGAAGGACGACTTCATGGCGAGCGAGCACGTCCTTCTGGGAATACTGGCCTCTGGAGGAGAGGCCGCGGCCGTACTCACCGGGGCCGGGGTTTCGGAACCCGCCTTTCTCGAGGCTCTCAGGCATGTGAGGGGTTCGTCCAGGGTCGCCAGCGAAAGCGCGGACGAGAGCTACGAGGCCCTGAACAAGTACTGCAGGGACCTGACGGCCCTTGCCAGGCAGGAGAAGCTCGATCCCGTGATAGGCCGTGACGACGAGATCAGAAGAACGATGCAGGTGCTCTGCCGCAGGCGCAAGAACAACCCCGTCCTCATCGGAGAACCGGGCGTGGGCAAGACTGCCATCGCCGAGGGGCTCGCCGGCCGCATAGCCAGGGGCGACGTTCCCGAGAACCTGAAGGACCGCAGGCTTCTGATGCTCGACCTGAGTTCACTTGTCGCCGGCGCGAAGTTCAGGGGTGAGTTCGAGGAACGCCTGAAAGCCGTACTTCAGGAGATTGCCGCGTCGGATGGGAGCGTCATCCTTTTCATTGACGAACTGCACACCCTGGTGGGCGCAGGGGCCGCCGAGGGCGCCATGGACGCTGCCAACATGCTCAAACCCGCCCTTGCCCGCGGGGAGCTTCACTGCATCGGCGCCACGACCCTCGACGAGTACAGGAAGCACATAGAGAAGGACGCCGCCCTCGAGAGGAGGTTTCAGCCCATCCTCATCGAAGCCCCTTCAGTCGACGACACCATCAGCATACTCAGGGGCATCCGGGAGAAGTACGAGGTCCATCACGGCATCAGGATACTGGACTCGGCAATAATCGCGGCGGCACGCCTCAGCGACAGGTACATCACCGACCGCTTCCTGCCCGACAAGGCCATCGATCTTGTCGATGAGGCCGCAAGCAGGATTCGCATCGAGATCGACAGCATGCCCGCCGCGATCGACGAGATAAGGCGGCGCATCATCCAGCTCGAGATAGAGAGGGAGGGCCTGCGCCGGGAGGACGACAAATCGGCGAAGGAGAAGGCCAGGCTTGTTGACAGGCAGCTTGCAGAACTGAAGGAGGAGAGTGGGGCCCTGGAGTCCCGCTGGATGACGGAGAAGGAACTCATAGAAAGGGTCAGGGAGCTCAAGCGCAGTCAGGAGGAGCTCAGGGCGCGGGAGAAGAAGGCGGAAAGGGAGGGCGACCTTCACACGGTGGCCGAGATCCGCTACGGGGCATTGAGGGAGTGCGAGTCCTCACTGGTCCTGGCCCGTGAAAAGCTGCAGAAAGCCCAGGAGAAGGGTTCGATGCTCACCGAGGAAGTGACGCCCGAACACATTGCGCAGGTGGTTTCGCGATGGACCGGCGTTCCGGTGTCCCGAATGCTTCAGGGCGAGCGTGAGAGGCTTCTCTCAATGGAGGAGAGCCTTGGGAAGCGCGTTGTGGGCCAGAAACAGGCCGTCGAATCGGTCAGCCAGGCCATAAGAAGGTCCAGGGCCGGTGTTCAGGACCCGAACCGCCCGCTTGGAAGCTTCATTTTCATGGGTCCGACCGGCGTGGGCAAGACCGAGCTTGCAAGGACCCTCGCGGACTTTCTGTTCGACAGCCCCGATGCCATGGTCAGGCTGGACATGAGCGAGTTCATGGAGAAGCACTCGGTTTCTAGGCTCATAGGCGCGCCTCCGGGGTACGTGGGTTACGAAGAGGGGGGGCACCTCACCGAGGCCGTGCGCAGAAGACCCTATTCGGTCATCCTTTTCGACGAGATCGAGAAGGCTCATCCCGATGTCTTCAACATCTTCCTGCAGATACTCGACGACGGCAGACTGACTGACGGACAGGGCCGCACCGTCGATTTCCGGAATGCCGTTCTGATAATGACGTCCAACCTGGGCAGCGACTGGATAGGCACCCTGGGCAGGGACCTCCCCAGGGAAGAGGTTTTGGGAAGGGCCATGACGGAACTCAAGGACCACTTCCGGCCCGAGTTCATCAACAGGCTGGACGAGGTCATAGTGTTCAACAGCCTGACCAGGGAAGAGATACGCCGGATAGTCGAGATCCGGTTCACCCACCTCAATCGGATCCTCTCCTCCCAGGACATCGAGGTGGTGCCCTCCACGGAAGCTCTGGAACTGCTTTCGGAGATGGGATGGGACCCCGCTTACGGCGCAAGACCCCTCAAGCGGGTTATCCAGAGGGAAGTCGAGAACAGGATCGCCGAAGCGATCCTCAGGGGCGACATCTGCCCGGGTCAGCGCATTGAGCTGAAGGTCTCGGGGTCCTCTTTCGAGTTTGTCCCCACGGGTACCTGCAGGGAGACGGATACCGAAGGGGAGCCCGGAGCCTGAGCGGGGGAGGGGCTCGGGGCCATTGACTGAACGGGTTTCCGGGGGAAGTATACACTGGCTGAAGGCCGACTGGTCACGGGATTAGCCATGGAAGGTGTGTTGCGGTGCCGCTCGAGTACAGGATTCATCCCGAAAGAAAGCTTGTTGAAACAAACGCCTTTGGCGTCATCTCCGACGCCGACTTCCTCCTTCACAACCGAACGCTTTCGGAAGACGACGGCTTTGATCCCTCTTTCAGGCAGATCGTTGACCTGACCGGCGTTCTACCCGGAAGCAGTGTGGAAACGTCCACTCTGTATGTTATCGCGCAGAACAACCCCTTTGCCCCCTGCTCCCGCAGGGCGATTGTTGCTCTGAATGAACTTGCGTTTGGCCTTGCCAGAATGTACGGCCTCATCCTTGGCGGAACATGCAGTGAGAACACCGGTGTCTTCCAGTCCAGGGAAGAGGCCGAGAGGTGGCTTTCGGAATCCGGTCCCGTTGCAGGACTTCCCTGAGATACGGCATATTAGGCCACCGTACCGAAAGGGGAAACCTTGAAAGTCGCACTGGTCGTCCCCCCCTGGGGACCCGATGACATAAGAGCGAAGGACACCCGCGGGATCGCCGGCTGCTGGCCAACCCCGGGCATGCAGTACATTGCGGGCGAGCTTCGCCGGCGCGGCCATCAGGTCATCTATCTCGAGGGGTTTTTCCACTCCAATGAAGAGATGCGCAAAAGGGTCGCGGCCTTCGGAGCCCAGGCCCTCGGCGTTTACGTCATAAGCATCCTCTGGCACAAGGCCGAACCCTTCATAAAGGGGGCCAGGGCCGACAATCCGGGTCTCTTCACCTTCATCGGCGGGCACGGTGCCACGGCCATGCCCGAACACATGCTGTCGGAGTGCCCCGAACTCGACGCGGTGGTCGCGGGAGAAGGGGAACTGACAAGCGGCGAGATGATCGATACCGTTGATAAAGGCGGAAGCCTTGCCGGGGTCAGGGGACTCTTCATCCGCGACGCTTCCGGGGCCGCGGTCTTCACCGGCGAGCGGCCGCTGGTTTCCGACCTTGATGAACTGGCCTTCCCCGCCGTTGACCTCTGCGAGATGGAGCGGTACTTCCCCAGTTTCGAGCAGGTGAGCACGGTGCCGGTGATGCAGATACTCGCCAGCAGGGGCTGCAACGGCACCTGCCTTTACTGCTACAAGATGTACGGCAGGCACATACGTCTCAGGACCCCCTCCCTCGTGGTGGACGAGATAGAGCACTACATCAAACGCTACGGCGCCCGTGAGATAAAATTCTGGGACGAACACTTCACCTACAGCCACAGGCATACCTACGAGTTCTGCGACGAGATGATAAGAAGGGGCGTGAACGTCCGCTGGTGGTGCTCTTGCAGGGCTGACGCCGTAGACAAGAGGATACTCAGGGCCATGAAGGCCGCCGGCTGCTGGTGCATCAACTTCGGGGTCGAGAGCGGTGTTCAGAAGAACCTCGACACACTGAGAAAGCATGAGACGCTCGAACGAATCAGGTTCGCTGTCAGGCTCGCCCACAGCGTGGGCATAAAGACCCATACGACATACATCTTCGGCATCCCAGGCGAGACCTTCGAGGAAGGGCTTGAAACCATCAGGTTCGCCAAAGACCTGGGAAGCTTCACCGTCGAGTTCTTCCCCATAACGCCGTTCCCGGGCACTCCGATGTTCAAGGGCATCCAGAAGGGGAAGTACGGCACCATGAGCGAGAAGCTCAACGATCAGGGGATGCTCCTCGACAGGCCCTGTTTTGTCCCGTTCACCATGAACGGCGACCAGATCATGGATTTGCGCAGACTTGCCTACATCCGCTACTTCTTCAGGCCATCGTTCCTCTTCTACCGCCTCTGCAACATCACCAGTTCCTTCCAGCTCAGGGCGGTGTGGCACGGCGCGAAGAGCCTGCTCATGATGCTCGGCGAGCAACTGGGTCTTGCCCGCGGGAAAAGGAAGGTCCATCCCTGACCCTCACTGTTGTCATCCCGGTACACAACAGCTCGGGGACCCTTGATCTTGTGATCCCTTCGGTGCAAAGCGAGCTCAGACCGGACGACAGGCTGTTGGCGGTGGATGACAGGTCGTCCGACGATTCCAGGAGCGTGCTCGAGCGCCTCGGAGTGCCCACAAGCGTGTCCATCGGGAAGCCCGGCGCCGCGGGAACCAGGAACACCGGGGGCATGGCTGCCCTTACGGACTGGATCCTGTTCCTCGATTCCGACGCGGTGCCCGAACCGGGCTGGAGAACCCGTCTGGAGGAGGCAATGGAAAAGGCCGACGCCGTTCAGGCCGTGTACGGTCCCGAAGCTCCGGGGAAGGGCGCTGCCACCTTCTACAAGAACTACTACTACCACCACACGTTCACAAGAAGGATCCGTGGCCCTTACATCAAGGGGTGCGGCACCTTTTTCTTCGCCGTGCGGACCCGGGTGTTCAGGGAGCTCGGCGGGTTCGACGAGAACATCACGGGTGCAACCATCGAAGACGCCGACTTCTCGGAGAGGCTGTGGGCCCGCGGGGGCAGGATACTCATCGCACCCGCGATCAGGGTCTATCATCTCAGGCAGTACTCCATGAGGGAGTTCTTTCGTTACGAATGGAACATGATGCGGGCCAAGGCTCTTTACATCCTGCGGCGCAATCCCGAAAGGGGCGCTCCCTCGATCAGCGTAGCGGGTTTTTCCGAGATGTTCCCAGTTCTGGGCGGTGCCTTGTTCTCGTGGGTCGCGGTCTTCTGCGGGATACTCTGGGCGGCGGGTCTTGACTGGGCGGCCAACTGTTTTTTCCCGGGTCTGGTGATCAGCATGGGGCTTCAGCTTCCCCTGTGTTTTCACATGACAAGGGAGGGAGGGTTCAGGGGTTTTCGGGCTTGCCTCCTTGTCTTTCCCGATCTTCTTCTCATAGCTCCTGCGGCGCTCTCGGCGGTGTTCTCCGCCATCAGGGGAAGGCGGTACTGACATGAAGCCGGTTTGTCTGGCCGTAAGCGTGATCCTACTGGCAGCCTTCGCGCTGTACGCCCTGGGGGGTGGCCGTCTTCAGGGCCCGGCTGACAAGGCGGTTCAACTCGTCCTGCTTGTTCCCGCCGCATTCCTCTTTGCCCTCGCCTTCAGGGACTGGAGCGCTCCGTCCAGGGCGATCAGAAGCATCCTCGGCGGGGGGGGAGAGGTTCGCTTCACCCTGCTTCTGCCCCTGTTTCTGGCAGGGGTGACGGCATGGATGGCGTACGGTCCTCTCGAGGGCATTCCCAAGGGGGGAGACGAGGCAGCCTATCTGATCCAGAGCCGAGTGTACGCCCGGGGCATGGCGTGGGCGCCGGAACCCGCGGTATCCAATCCCAGAGACCTCTTTCCGTTCAGGCACTTCATCTTTGACAGGGGGCGCTGGTTCGTGATGTACACCCCGATCCACGCCCTTCTCATGGTCCCATTCACCCGCGTTGGGCTTAACGCGCTCATGGGACCTCTTCAGGGCGCGCTTTCCCTGGCCGGGGCATACCTTCTCTTCCGAATGCTAGCGGGGCGGGCGACGGCCAGGCTCGGAGCGCTCGTCATGGCGGCATCGCCATTTTTTCTGTTCATGGCCTCGACCCACATGGCGCACAACTCCGAGCTGCTTTTCGTGACATGGGCGCTGTTTTTCCTTGTCAGGGCCGTCCAGAACGATGGCAAGTCAAGTTACGGAGTGGCCGGTTTCCTTCTGGGGCTGGCCCTTTGCGCCAAGCCCTACACCCTTCTTCCCTGGGCGCTTTCCATCGGGCTTGTCCTTTTTGCACGGCTGAAGGCCGGAGCCCTGAAGGCGCTGCTCTTCATTTCATTGGGCGCTTTGGCTCCCGTGGCGTTCTTTCTCTGGTCCAACGCCCTTTACACCGGCGACCCCATGTCGCCGGCGTACAACCTGGCCCGCGGCGGAAGTCTTTTGGGGTTCGGGCCCGACAGGGCATGGTTCCCCGAGTACGGCGATCACGCACACACTCCGCTCAGGGGGCTTCTGAACATCGTGAAACAGGCGGGGGCGGGGAGCACCATCCTTCTGGGCTGGCCGTTCCTCTCCCTGGTTCCGCCGCTTCTCGTGCTTCTGAACAGGGCGGAGAGGAGGAAGTGGAAGGCGCTCTTTCTGCCCATCATTGCAGTTGTCCCGTTCATGTTCATCCACTACGCCGCGGCCATCGACTACGGTCCGCGGCACTACTACACAACGCTCCCCGCCTTCGCGCTCCTTTGCGCCCTGGGCATGAGGGAGGCCGTGCGTCGGTGGGGCAACACGGCGGTGCTCTTCATCGCCGCCCTCTTCGTCCTGAACACATTCATGGTTTACATTCCCGACGGGATAGCCATTCGAAGCGGGCCGTGGCAGACCATCGACGGGATCCCCTCGCGGCTGGCTGCGGCGAACGCAACACCTCCCGCGGTGGTGTTCATGGAGGCGGGCGAGCACGGTTACCCCAACATCATGAGCGGGCTTCTCGCGACCGACCCCTTCCTTGATGGCGACATCGTTTTCTGTGCTCACCAGACGCCCGGGGAGGACATGGCCGCAATGGAGGCTGTCTTTCCCGGAAGAAACCCGTATCTGTTTTACATGGAGGGCGACCGGGGCCTCATCGAACCCTGGACCCCCGAAAGGGCGGCAGCCCTCGTGCCCGAACGTGATCTGCGCCCACCCTGGGCGCCGGAAAACGTCGGAAACCGGCGGGCGGGTGTTCTTCCGTAATCATACAGAAATGGCCCCGCACGATCTCCGGTCACTTATAGCAGAAGAGCAAGCCTTTCGAACATGGCCTCCGCAATGGCCCTGACGGTTGCGGGAGAGCAACCTCTCGAGGTTCAGGCCGTTTCTCAGATCTCCAGCGATGGTGCGGCAGCGTGAAGTTCCGACAGCAAAGACGCCGCCTCGTTGGGCAAACCTGAGAGGAAGCCCGCCGTGCCTGTCAGCTCTGTCAGTATGTGCGGCAGGTGCACCGCGTTCACTCCCGCGAAGTCTCCCGGGGCTGAAACGGCAAGGTCGGCAGCCGTTGCCGAAAGCCCGGTGATCGCCTCGGGAAGGTCAGTGAGACCGTCAACAGTGGCGGGTATGAAGACCTTGAGCGTCATGTAGGTCTCGTACTGAGGGGTTTCCTCGATGCTGTTCAGGAATTCCTCATCGGAAAGAGCTTTGGCAAGCATTTCGGTGTCGGTGATGGTCTGAATCATCTCCACGGTCTGGTGAGCGAGCTGGATGGTGCCTCGCATGCGGCTGGCCTGAAAGAAGAAATCGTCGTACTCGTGCATGTCGGTGTGAAGATATGTCAAGGAATCGAGTTCGAAGGGGTTTGATCCGTCAAGGGAGCTGAATCCGGTGTGAACCTGGGAAGGGAGAAGGATGACATGGGTTACCTCATTCGGCAGCTCTACATCAGGGATATCCCCGATGTCAGGCAGGCCGAATCCTGCTGACACTCCCGGGAATGAAACGGTTGCGACGATCAGGGCGAGAAGAGTGATGGAACCATGACTTTTAAACACGGCAGTAACCTTCCTTCCTTGGCTTCTGTGCATCGAAACAAAAGGATAAACCCATCGGGTGCATGAGTCAACTCAGTACACTGCCGGCGCCTTGCCTTATGGATGCGTCAACTTATGGAGTGGCCGCCTTGCTGTCGAGGCTCGGGGTTATGGTTTCTGCCGGAAAGGCTCGTGAGCTTTCACCCCGACTGCAAGCACCGCCGAAGCCCCGGCATATCCAACCCTTTTCAGCCTCTCACGAAGCAATTCGCCGCGTGCGATGAGATCCGGGTGTCCCTCGGCCCTGCTCATGCAGCTCTGGATCGCCTTTTCGAGATAGGAGGCGTTCTCCGGATTGAAGGGGTCCGCATCCATGTCGGCCTGAACTGTTGAAAGCACCCGTGTCAGCCCGAGTTCCAGCGGGATTGCCTCCAGTTCGCTTCTGGCAAGCGTGCTGTTGTGAACCACCCCGGAAAGTCTGTCAACGTCGCCCCACCAGTGATGCAGCATGATGTGGGTTTTCTGGGGTTCGGTCTGATCGCCGTCGCGGAACATCTCTCTCAGTATGAAGAGCCCTCCGGGTCTGAGGACCCTGATCATCTCCCGGAGAATGCTTCCGGGGTCCTGGAAGTGGTGGAGAGAGTTGGCGACGGCTACTGAGTCGAAGGCTCCGTCAGCGAAGCAGAGTTTGTCGCCCGAGGCCTGGACGGGGAAAACATGGTTTTCCCTGAAGGCGCCGGCCACGGCGTGAAGAGCTTTCGGTGATGTGTCCACCGCGGTCACAGTGCTTCCCGGGGCACCGTAATGGAGCAGGAAGCCTATGAAGCTTCCGTTTCCCGTGGCCACGTCAAGGATGCGTCCCCCGAGCCTCTGCTCAAGGAACTCCCCTGTCACGTCTTCTGTTCCGATTTCTTACCTCCCCGGTGTGTTGCGCTGCTTCCGGGCTTTTCGTAGTGTTTGCCGTCGCGTGTTTCCATTGACATGAGAAGAGCGAGGAAATGAACTTCACCTGCTTCATGCCCGCATACAATACGGGCAGATTCATCGAGGGTGTTATCAGGAACATCCCGCCCGAGGCCTGGGATTCGATAGACACCCTTCTGGTTGTCGATGACGGCTCCACAGACAACACTGCGGAGATCGTCACCGGGCTTGTCGCGGAGTTACCCAAGATCCAGCTCATCCGGCACGACTGTAACCGGGGCTACGGCGCCGCCCAGAAGACGGCTTTCGACTGGGCAGTTGAGCACGGGTCCAGTGGCGTGGTCATGCTTCACTCTGACGGGCAGTATCCCCCCGACTTCCTTCTGAAGATGATAGCCCCACTAAGGGATGGAACCGATGTGGTTGGCGGAAGCCGGACCATGTACGGGGACATGAGGAAGGGCGGGATGAGCCAGGCCAGGTACTGGGGAACGGTGATACTCAACGGTCTCGAGAATTTCGTTTTCCGTGCGAAGTTGACGAGCTACCACAGCGGCTACAAGGCATACAGCCTCAGGGCTCTCAATCGCATCCCCTACCGCGGCTACTCCGACACCTTCAACTTCGATTCGGAGATGTTGGTGGGCGCCATCAGGCACAAGCTTTCCATCATAGAGGTGCCCATCCCCACCCTGCACGGCCAGGGCTACTCCAGCCTCAAACCCATCCCCTACGGCCTCAGCGTCTTGCATACCATCTGCAAGTTCCTCGTGAAAAGGATATAGGGGACGGACTAAGTTAACTAAGTTTGTTGCTTGAAATGATTGCTGTGCAATAATCTAGTAGCGAGGTTCGTTCAGTATCTCTTTCCGGAGATGAACTCAATGGTTCCCCTTGCCAAACCAAGACCGAGAATGGTCATGTCCAGAACGCACATGAAGGCGAATCCGGGTATGACCCGCCCGGGGAAGTGCCTCAGTGCGGCTGAGAAGAAGCCTGTGTGGCATAGAAGCGCTGGGATCAGCAAGCCGGGAAAAAGCAGCAGCCCGGCCCGTCCGGTAATGGGGGCCGAAAGCAGGGCGCACCAGGCGAGCGATGTGAGGATTATGGAGAGCACGACCCATCTGCTGTGATGGGTTCCCGTTTCGTGTACGTTGATGTAGCGGGCGAGAAGCCTTTGCTTTACCTGCCGCCACCCCGATTTTGCCTGGGCGACAGCCATTCGAAGGCGCCTGGTGGAAAAAGCGGCATGACTGTAGCGGGCCAGGTGGGTTACCTGCAGGGATGTGTCGAGGTAGATCACCCCTCCCGAGTCCGCCACCGCGTACCCGAACTCCTCGTCTTCAACCGTGGGTTCGGGGATGCATTCATTGAACCCTCCCAGTTCCAGGAACACGGGAAGCCTTACCGCGGCGCACCAGGTGGCAAAAATCGCGACTTTGCCGCTTTTCAGCCTTCCCAGTGAGTGATGGTAGTAGAAGTTCTGGTACTGGGTCACAAGACCGGCACCCGGACATTTTGGTGTGTAGATGGTCTGAACGGCGGAAACCGATGAGTCGTTGAAGTGATGGCTCATGCAATCAATGAGGGTTTCAGGGATGATCACATCTGCGTCGAGAAAGAGCACGATGTCACCCAGAGCGGTTTTTGCTCCCAGGTTCCTCGCGGCGGCCGGTCCTCCGTTTTTGGAGAGTCTCAGTACTTTTACACCAAGAGAACTGGCGATAATAGGGGTATCATCGGATGAGCAATCGTCCACCACGATTGTTTCAATGGGAGGAACGGTTTGCCCGGCAATGGCTTCCAGACATTCCGATATGGTGCGGCCGGCGTTCCATGCAGGTATGATCACCGATATGCTCAACCGGAGGATCCTTTCCCTTTCGGGGTTTTTCTGAGGCCGGTATTATATTCCGATTCCGCCGGAAAGGGCTGAGAATGAAGATTGTACTTTTGACCATGCCCGCGACCTGGGAGCAGGACCAGCACGATTTCATGAACCAGCGCATTTCTCCGTTTCGCTGGCTCAGGATAAAACCGCTCGTGAATGTTGTCCCGTCGCCTTCCCTTCTTTACCTTGCGCCTTTCGTTATCGCCGACGGCCATGATGTGGTGTACCTCGAAGGGTTGTTCCACAGCTTTGAAAGGGCCAGGGCGAGACTTCGTGAGCTTAAGCCCGAGTTAATGGGTGTAACGATAACAAGCGTTGACTGGGAGAATTCCCGCTGGATGCTGAACGAGCTGAAACGTGAGTTTCCCGACACGGTTTTCGTTGCCGGGGGGATCCACCCCACGCTCTGGGGGGAACGGTGCCTTGAAGAGTGCGCCGGTTTGGACTTTCTGGTATACGGCGAAGGCGAACACACGTTCAGGGAGCTGGTGCAGGCACTTTCCAGGGGCACTTCCATTGAAGGTGTTCAAGGTATCATTTACAGGAAGGGGGCCGGCGTACGCCGAACCCCACCAAGACCCGTGGTGGAAGACATCGACACCCTGCCCTTTCCTGCCCACCATCTTGCTCCCGCCTCGGACTATCTCCCATCCCCCACATTTTACAACCGCCTTCCCCACGCCAACATCATCGGAGCGAGGGGCTGCCCTTACGAGTGCATCTTCTGTCACACGGACAGACACACCAGGATGCGCAGCGCCGGGAACATCGCCGATGAGATCCAGTGGCTTGTGGAAAACCAGGGTGTTCGTGATATCGCATTTTGGGATGACACATTCACATTGTCTGAGAAAAGGGTTGACGCCTTCTGCGATGAGATCGAGAAGCGAGGGCTGGACGTTGACTGGGCAGTGAACGCCAGGGTGGACAGGGTCACCGAAGGCATGCTGAGACGGATGAAGAAGGCCGGATGCTGGAGGATCCTGTTCGGAATCGAAAGCGGTGTTCAGAAGAACCTCGACACACTTAAGAAGAGAACGACCCTCGACCAGATCCGCATGGCTGTGAGCGCCACAAGCGCTTTGGGGATGGAAGCGTACGGCACGTTCATGTTCGGCATTCCAGGTGAAACATTCGAAGAGGGGCTGGCCACAATCGATTTTGCCTGCTCACTCGACCTTGACTACGCTGTCTTCGTAAACCTTACCCCTCTTCCCGGAAGTGAGGTCTACAATGATCTGCTCGCAGGGAAGATAAAACCTTCAAAGTTCACCCGGGACAGGTTCAACTTCAAGAACGTCTCGTTCGTTCCCGAGGGCATGACCGAAGACCAGATAAGGTTCCTCATCCAGGAAGGTCACCGAAGGTTCTACATGAGACCAAGACTGGTATGGAAGAAGATCAGACGCATGCGAAGCCTTCTCGACCTGAAGAAGTACATCAACGGGTTTTCGCTGATCGCAACCGCAAGGTACATGAAGAGGCCCTTGGAGCCTCAACTTCATTGATCGAACTTGCCCTGATCAGACCGCCGGTGGTTCACCTGAAGGCGGATTTTTACGGGAGCATTCCTGGAATCCCGTCGGGTATGGCATATCTTGCAGCAGCGGTCAGAGACGCAGGTTTTCCGGTCAGGATCATTGACGCCTATGGCCTGAATCCCCATCGGTTCTACAACTTCCGCAACCGCTACAGGGCAAGGGGACTGACTCCCGCCGAGACGGCCCGGCTCACACCCTCAGACGCAGTGGCCGGGGTGAGCGTGCACTGCGCCGGTGAACACTCCATGGCCTGCGCCATTATCAGGGAACTCAAGGCTTCAGCACCACGCAGACCCGTGATTGTGGGCGGGTACCATGCCACATTCGTGCCGGGCGATTTCATTGCTGCGGGAGCAGACTACGTGATCATGGGTGAGGGAGAGAGACGGCTCCCGGCGCTTCTATCCCGTATTGAGAGGGGCGAGGGGATCGACGGGCTTGAAGGGCTGGCGTTCAAAGGGGGTATTGTCGACCGCAGGACGAAGTACACTGTCGATCTTGACAGCATGCCTTTCGCCGCTGTGGACCTTCTGCCCCTTGAAAACTACTGGAAGCTTGGATACGGGCACGGGCCAGTAATGAGGAACGTGCGCTACATGAACATTTTGACCTCCCGGGGCTGTCCGTACAAGTGCTCGTTCTGCCAGGCTCCGGAAATGAGCGGCGGGCACTGGCTTTCCAAAAGCGCTGGCAGGGTTCTCGAGGAGATACGCTGGCACATTGAAACTTACGGGATCAGAGACTTCCACATCCAGGACGAAAACTTCGCGGTGAGCCGGAGAAGGGTGGAGGATATCTGCAACGGCCTCATCGATGGGGATTACGACATCACTTTCTGTTTCCCCTCAGGTTTGAAGATGGAAACCCTTGACGGGGAGCTTCTGCGGCTTCTGGCAAGGGCAGGCATGCGCTACTTCTCCCTTTCTCCCGAGTCCGGTTCCCGACGGGTCCTGGAACTGATGAACAAGACCGCCGACATCGACAGGGTTCCCGGCCTTGTCTCGATTGCCTCATCCCTGAGGGTTTCCACGTGCTGCTTCTTTGTGGCTGGAACCCCGGGCGAGACTGACGCCGATCGCCGCGATACGAGACGCTACATAAGGAAGCTTGCCCGGTGCGGGGTGGAGGAGGTTGTGATGCCCATAATGACTCCATTCCCGGCAACACAGGCCATGTCCGAGCCCGGGCTCCAGGGGTTTGGCGAGATGGATGAGTTGTGCTTCTCTCCGGTCTGGAGGCCTGATTACGCGGGACTTGACCTTTTCCGACGGGTGACCTACCTGCACTTCTATATGGCCAGGCTCTTCAGTCATCCCCTGTCATTCCTCGTCATGCTTTGCAGGATGATCACCGGGAAATGCAGGACCAAGGGTGAAATGACCGCAAGACGAATGGTCCGGGACACACAGGACAGGCTTGCCGCTTTGGGGCATCCCGGGGAAGAGTGATGCGTGCGCTTTGGCCCGAGACCCTTCTCGCTGTTCTCTTTCTTGCGGGTGACCTGCTTTTCACCGGTATTGCCGCCGCGGCAGCGGGTGCATCAGCAGGTGTGCTAGCATACCTGGTCTCGGTTCTTTCCGGCCGCCCCAAAACCGTTCTTCTTCTTGAAGGCCTCGCGCTTTCAGCCATTACGCTCATCGCACTGTTCACATCGTTTCCCGGGGGTGCTTTCATCCTGTCCGAACTCGCTCTTGGAGCGTTCCTCCTCCTGTCGGGGCTGAGGGGCAGGCCGGCGCTGACAGCGATTGCAGGCTCAATCGGTCGCGGGATGATCTCTGAACGCGAGGAATCGCTTCTATCGGTTTTTGCCGGCGGAGCCTTCCTGTTTCACGGAGCAGTGTCGGCAGTGCTGGCCTCATTCGGCCATGGGGAGGCCATTCTCAGCATTGCCCTTCTTCTTCCGGTGTTTTTGACGACTGGTGCCCTTTCCGGACGCAGGCTCAGAGAGTTCAGGAAGCGGTCGCTGCCGGCACTCGAGAGGTCTGACGACAGAGTGTTCCTCTCCGCCGGGGGAGTACGGCTGGGCGAAGTGAGAGTGCAAGGAGATGGAGCTGTTGCCATTGTGGAAGTGGTCGACATGGAACCGGGCAACCTGCCTCATCTCGAGAAAGCCCTGGCGCGGCTTGGTCACCGCTCGGTGCTTGTTACGGCATGGCCCCACGACCCACTTCTCCTTTCGATGAACGGCTATGCGGATGCAGGCCCGAACTGGCGAAAGATTTTACGTTGACAGAATCCACCTGGGCGCGGCCCGGCCGAGTACCCCCGCCCACAAAAATACCGGTTGAGTTGACTTCCCGGCGGCGCCCTGTAATCTTATACAATTCTATATTCCAATGTGTTTTCTTTCAGCCGATTCCCACAGCAAGGGAGGTCCACGAAGTGACCAGCTATCCGTGTCCCGAGATCGATTCGGACGAGTGCAAGGGTTGTGGCCTGTGCGTCGCCGCCTGTCCGAAGAAAGTGCTGGTGATCTCAGAGAAGCTCAACTTCAAAGGGTACCATTATTGCACCTACGTCGGGGAAGGTTGCATAGGGTGCGGGAACTGTTTCTACAACTGTCCCGAACCCGGCGCTGTAACAGTATACCTCAAGGATTTTCAGCCCCGGAAGGAGGCCTGACATGGCAAAGATGCTCATGAAGGGCAACCATGCGGCCGTTTACGGTGCTGTCATGGCAGGCTGTACAGCGTACTACGGTTACCCCATTACGCCCGCGAGTGAGATAGCCGAAGCGGCCGCCAGCATAATGCCCAAACTTAACCGGACCTTTCTGCAGGCCGAGAGCGAGATAGCGGCCATCAACATGGTCTACGGAGCCGCGGGAAGCGGATGCAGGACCATGACCGCTAGTTCGGGGCCCGGTATCAGCCTGAAAATGGAGGGTCTGTCATACTGTGCCGGATCAGCGCTTCCGTGCGTCATCGTCGACATTATGAGGGGTGGGCCAGGCCTCGGGAACATCGGCCCCGAACAGAGCGACTACAACCAGGTGGTCAAGGGAGGCGGTCACGGCAACTACCGGAACCTTGTGCTTGCCCCCAACAGCTGTCAGGAGATGTGCGACCTCACGAAGCTCGCGTTCGAGCTGGCGGACAAATACAGGAATCCGGTGTTCGTCCTCACTGACGGGGTCATCGGTCAGATGATGGAAGCCGTTGAGATCCCCAAACCCGTAGACTCGATCCCCGACAGGTCTTCGTGGGCGGTTTACGGAACGCCCCTGCACAAGAACCTCATCAATTCCATCTACCTCGACCACGATGATCTAGAGGAATGGAACAAGACGCTCCTCGCCAAGTACGAATCCGCAAAGGCTGCTGAAGTCAGGTTCGAGGAATACAGGATGGATGACGCGAAGATCGCTGTCATTGGGTACGGATGCGTCAGCCGGGTGCTTCGCAACACGGTCGACGCCGCCAGGGAACGGGGCATCAAACTCGGTCTGTTCAGACCCATCACGCTCTTCCCGTTCCCCGAGAAGCAGATCGGAGCCCTGCCGTCGCGCGGCGTGGAAAAAGTGCTCACCGTTGAGCTGTCCACAGGCCAGATGGTGGACGATGTGAACCTGGCCCTTCAGGGCTCCATCAAGAGTGACCTTTACTACCGCCTTGGCGGCAATGTTCCTTCCGCTCTCGAGATCCTTGACAGGATTTCCGAGCTTTACGGGGTGTAGCCATGGAAAAGAAAACAGTGCTCAGAAAGCCCAAAGGGTTCCTCGATGTTTACAAGCACAAGCCCGGAGCCGAGAAGGACAGAACCCACTATTGCCCGGGATGTG
>Ga0351892_10064_pt1 | contig 43037 bp, 42 predicted proteins | sample TotcelFGM3001K14_FD_206763 | JGI IMG/M metagenome (GOLD analysis project Ga0351892, IMG submission 206763) | Enriched cells from coal bed in the Powder River Basin, Montana, United States - Total cells FGM rep3 HSBNCT.FGM.300.1.K14 ... | reverse complement strand
GAATTTTGCCTTTACCTAAAAATCTATCCCGGGCAGCCGTTTGCATGATGCAACCGTGAGCTCATTTTAATACCGAACCAAAGGATACCGTCAAATACAAAAACTACAATTTGGAAAAGAACAATAAAAAACATAGGAGAGGTAGGTCCAAGCTTTTTGTTAATAATGAGTTTTATAAGTATTATCAGAATAAGTTCTAGTAAGTTTGCCTCCAAGTTTAATTACGCTTATTTTAGGATTAGCGGCAAGATTCATGTAAAGCTGTCAAAATAATTCCACATACGAGCCCTGGTGGAGCAATCTGCCAGGGCTTTTTCATTTTCCTGGGGATGAACTGTTAAAAAAAGGCAGCGCTCCATGCAGGAGGCACCACCTTGGGGAGAGAGGGTTAAGCCTTTGGTTTGTCGTCGGCCTTCACAGCTCCGGATTTGACCATTACGGGCTTCTCGGGTTCGCTGGAGGCCGTGTCCTTTCCAGCTCTATCACTGGTCTCAGAAGGCTTTTCCGGCTCTTTGGCGGGTTCAGGTTTAGATTCAACCACCGTTGATGGTTTAAAAGCTTTCGCCTTGAACCATTCCTTGACACCAGCCTGATGTCCGATGAATCCAGCGAGCCCGAGACCAAAGAGGATCGAAAAGATGACCGTCGTGGTGGACAGACCCTGAAGATACGAAATGGTATCCTTCAGCATTGTCACCTGATCCTTTGTCTCTTTCAAGACAGCTTGGATTTCCTTCAGAGTATGCAGGGTTTCCTGATACCGGCTCGTTGGGGTATAGCCAATCAAGTCCATGCACCAGTCAATCGGGCCGGCGTTTGATACACCGGAATAAACCAGTACAAGCGTCAAAATTAATCCAGTAAATAGCTTCTTCATAATTACTCTCCTTTTCTGATTTATAGATGGGGGGTTTGTGTTGATTTACTATTTCTCTATAACCCTGGTGAATATGAAAAAAGGAGAGTCAGATATTCAAAATCTAATTTTAGTGGTTTACCTGTAATATATGGAGGCAGACGCTGACGTTTCTGTTTGCCAACTCCAGCATTTCGGAACCAGTTCAGCTCTGGTACAATAAGGGGGCTCCAGAGCAGGAATCTCAGTCCAGCTTCTGGTCGCTTTTGCTGGTATGTTTCGGGGTGTCGATCTGGTAATTCAGATTGCCTGACGAAATAGCTTCATGGCCAACATGTTACCCGCGGGCGATGGCGCCGAATCTCCAGTTCTGCAACATGACCACCACCCAGATCTTGCCCCTCAAAAAGAGTGATAAATATGGCTACTGATATATAATTGGAAGAAAGTGCTCCACGAATATGGGAACCTTGTAAATATTCTGGTCCAGATCAGCAGTTTCCTGTCGCGAAACCGACTCCACTACAGATGCTGAATATTCAACCCACCCAGATGTTTTTGAAAATATTCAGCCACCAGTCTTCTGTGGCATTTATCCGGCTTCACCTCGCTACAAAGCAAACAAGACATGTTTAAATCAGACGGAGAAAGCAGATTATGGGCCTCTCTGGCTATTAGCAGGGCATTGAATCGCTTCTCGTACTCCGGCCAACCGATCCGTTTCTTCTTGTAATCATCCAGAATATCCTTTGTTGGCGCCAGAAGTGTTTGATGTAGGTATTCACATTCACAGAGTTCCCGCAAAAAATATACCAGGTCATCCCGTTTCGAAAAACCGGCCAGTTGGGATACGTTGTTCAATCTGATATCAATAACTCGTTTAATATTGGCCTGCTTCAGCATCTCAAAAAACTCTTTCGCGCTTTTTTGGGTAAAGCCGATTGTAAACATGGTAATGGTATTCATTGGCACCTCTAATTTTTCGAATTCAGATCTGGTGTTGGAGATCTGGAAACTCCGACATGCGTATAAAAGTTTGTACCAGGGGCCATTTTAACAAGTGATAGAGCTGGTAAATCGTACTGGTACCTCAATTCTATGGCATTATTGGTTGACCTTGTCTGCATTCGCAAATTCAAACATAATGATTGTAGAAGGCCTGTATGGACGATTTATAAAATATTTTCTACAATGTTTTTGATATTAACCTGTCCCAGAGTCAAGGGTGGTAAGTATTGTCATCGTGTTCTTGAATTTTGTTCCAGCTCTTGCCGCTACAAAATAATAATTAAACAGAAAAATGATAGTAAATTTAGTACTTGTACATTTGAAAATAATCTTGGGGCGAAGCCCCCTATTTTAATTTTGTTATGGTGTCATGTTCTTATTAGAATCTCATATCAGAACAGTTACAATATATTTATTTTTATAATAAAAATTAAAATAGGGGGTTTTTTACGAATTTTATTATAACTTATTAAATTAATTGTACTTTTTAAATATTAAATTTACTAATAAAATGAACAAGTTACATCCTATTATGTATTTATATTATCTGGCGGCAAGATTCATTTAAAGCTGACACCATGAATATTTTCCATGGTCCATTCACAACCAATTGTATACTCGACAAAATTATTTATTCTCGTCTCTGATACATCGAAAATATCCCTCAGATCCTGAATCAAAACCCTGTTGCTTTTATAAAGTTTTTTATATCTTCTATTAAAATCATTCAAGTTGTCAGAATTAATCACTATTGTTTCATCATTAGAATCATGTCTGAGGCTTCTGATCCAATTCCTTACTTCAACAAATCGTATATACTTTTCATCTGTTTTGAGCTGAAATTGCTCACTCATAAGATTGCTGTGCGTACGTTTGATGGAGTCAATGACGCCGTCGCTCATGTCCATCAGCTTTGCCGGGTCCTGCACACCGAGATCGAGCCCGGTACACCACTTGAACAAAATTTTCAGACATCTTTTCTCATCAAGGAAATTCTTGTATTTACCTGTTTTGACATGCGCTGAGATAGCAATTTTATGCTTAAGCGTTTTGAACGTCTGATATCTATTTTTCAAATAATCCTTGATCAGTTCATTCCTTGCGCTGGCATACTTTTCTTCAATCAGAATATTTTTCAATGCTATTGTTAAAGTCTTTCTCTCATCACGAAACTCTTTTGAGGCTTCTGAGATATCTTTATTCGAAAAAAAATGCTCTGACAGGTCGTCTATCTGTTGTTCAGTAAGGGTAAAATGATACGCTCCTTCAAGATATTCTTTCAGGTACCGGATATTTGAACGCATCCGCATTGCCTCCTGATGCTGCACCTTCAATAATATCGTATTTTCCTGGATATTGCCCTTGTCATCCAGGAGGTCATACTGGTCTACCAGGTTGATCTCTTTTTTTCCGTTTTTTTCCTTCTGGGCGGCCTTTTTTGAATTTTGGTCATTCTGGTTCACCAGATTGGTCTCTTTGTTTTCGCTGGGCTTCTTCTCTTTGTTTATGATGGACAGGTCAATGGCGTTGATCACTCTACTGATTTCATCATAGGACTGTTTCTGTTTGATCGCCCGATAATAATACTGATCTGCCATCTGCTGTCGAGACCAATCCTTCTGAGAAATTAAGTTCTCGTTCGCCGTTACAAATATAAAATAATTGCAGTAGCCATAGCGAAACCTCGCAGGAAACTGAACCAGGTCTGTCGTTGATTCTGGATCTACCAGATAAATGTTACCAATGGTGATATCGTTGATATTTACCCCATCCACGATCAGATTGGTCGTAAACAGAATGTCAAGGTCACCATATGCGGGGTTTTCAGAGAGTTGCTGATTCTTTGTCAAGCTTTGATAAACGATTGAATCATTTTTATTTTCTGCAAAGAGGACGTGCGTTTTCAGATCGGGTCGTTTGCTTTTGATTACATTTTCAATCTGAACAAGCGTTTCGATATTCCGAATATACACGACATCAACCAGAGAACTGTCATGCTGTTTGACAAGGACATTCGATAGAACAGACTTGACATCCTTACCATATTTTACAACGGTTCCGTTTTTTCTATTTTCTAGAAGATGTTCAACTTTTATCAGCAAATCAACATTCCCGTAATTGATGTAATCAGGAGTCGCCGTCATATACACAACCGCTTTACACTGGTCGGCCAGTTCTTTCAGTTTTCGCAATTGTATGTCCCTGAATGTACTATGATTTACCAAATTGTGTGCTTCGTCAATCACCATAATATAGTCACTTGGGTTTATGGACCGCAAGGCGATTGCGGCTTTGTCATATGTCATGAAAAGAGAGGAACCTATGGGGACATCGTGATCATTTTCACACAAGCCTTCAAGTACACCCGGGAGTGCTTGATTTTCTTTCCCCTGAAGCACCTGGGCCGTATAGGGGAGAGCCAGAATCATCTTCATCAGTTTCTCTTTGGCCAATCGATAGAACATGGTGGTTTTTCCGATGCTGGTTGGTGCGCTGATTACGATAGTCGGTTGGTGATTTTTCTTTTTCCGGACTACATCAAGAATGGCATCCCGTATCTCGATATGTTGTCTTTGGCTGATGAAATTGTTGCATTTCAGGGTAATGGTTTTACCGGTATAGGTTGTTGTGATGGGAGATTTGCCCTTGATTTTACCGAACCCGATTTTATCCATCAAACACTGGAAATTCTCCGGATCATACGCGATAAGGTATTTTGAAAATGAAATTGTTTTGCCGAGATGTAAATCCTGAACTGAATAGCCTGCCCATCGGTTCCGAATATCGTTATTAACATTGTGGTACAAAAGCGCATTCGGATCGTTTCCATCATCATCTGCAAGGGAGTAAAATTCTATATAGTCCTTTTTGGGATTATTTGAGTGCCGGATATTCAGGGTGTCCAGTAAATCTATCGTTCTGGGAAAAATCAGTTTGATCTGTCGGTCGATTTCCCTTGGGTCTCCGAATTGTCGTAATTGTTCAAGAATGCCTGATTCATCTATATCGTTGGCAACCGAAATTCTGTTTGGCTCCAACGAGTTGATGAAGGTCTTCATTTTCTCTGCATCATCTGTTTTAATCGTACTAAAGCTCCCACTTAACCGTTTGAAAGTTCTGTAAATGGGTTGTCTATCTTCTCCAACGCCAGTAAAACAGCAGGTTGGTGCAACCTGAACCCAATGATCATTCATAGAAAATACCTCCAGCTTGCCTCCATTATTGGGCAATTTCCATTTCGGTCGGACATCTAATTCAGTCTTGGTCCAGAAAAATACATAGAAAGTCCCTGGATCAGACTCCTGAACCAAAGATCCTTTTGAAATCGTATCAAAAATCATGTTCTTTATATCAGAACTCAAGTCATACAATTTCATACAATTTAGATATTGGCCGTTTTTCTGTTTCCCAAACTTGATTTTAATTCCAGTCAATCGGATATCTTCGAAATCCTGATCCTTGACCGACTCCCAGTTCCGATATTCATTCTCATTTTTGCCGTAATAAAGTGGAGTACAAATAAAACCCAATGGCTTCAATTCCTGATGATACACCTGTTTCAGTTCGGCCCGATGTTCATCTGGCAGAATGTGATTGTGATTGTATGTCTGTGACTGGTATCGCTGTGACAAATTCTCCAGACCTTGAGTGAAGCGGTTGAATTCATCCCGGGTCAGGACCGCTGTATCTTCTATATCGGCATCGGACAGTTTCACATATTTCCCGATACGCTTATGCGGGTCTTTTGGATCAGTCGCCCAGCTTGGGGCGACAAGAACATGTAGTTGGGTAAAGAACTCGACTTTGTCGCCGTAGTTGAAATTATAAGCCTTTTTCAGGTTCTGGATCTTGTCTGTACACAAAAAAATAATGTGATATCCATTGGAGCGCGTGCTTTCGAAATAGAGTTGATCAGATTCAAACAGATTCATGATTTCGTTGAAAACCTGGTCTCGTTTCGTGGGTTCATAAATGTCGATATCAATAATGTAAAAATAGGCATTTCTTCTCTTGGAATACGATGGCACGATAATGCCGACAGCCGTCATGCCGTGCTTTGGAACACCGTATTTGTTATTCCAATCGTTTTCAGTAGGGTGTTTGAGATACTTCTTCATGATGCTTAATTGGAGGCCATCTCGATATAGCGTTGTTGCCTGTTCGTAAGCTTTCTTCTGTTGCGCCTGTTTTTCCTCTTCCGATGGATCTGTTTCAAAAATGTTGTCGATGATCATTTGGTTTTTCCTTTTGCGATGTAGGTTGTAGTGTCGTAAGCCAGTGCATCACCTTCTCTGGCAACAAAATTAAAAGGGCGCCAGGATCGTCATCCCATGCGCCCATCGCAAAGAAGGTAAATTACTGATTCTAAAATTATTATTTCTATATAAAGATAGAAAAATATTTGACACCTACATGAATATTTGAAGCAGAAAGGAAAGATATTTCAACCAGCAGATATGTGGAAAGAACTCATCTTGAAATCGCCAGTGATATCACTCTGGCGTTATTGGTACCTGATTTCAATGTCTCGACGTCAAGACATTATCAAAGTCACGAAGTGGAATCACATATTGATGGATTTATTCAGGAAGTTGATGCAGCCAAGGCTCGGATGGAAGAAATAAAATCACTGATTGATCCTGTTGTTGCAGCGAAAGAGGAAGCAAAGAAAAAGCAGACGAGGAGGCTGAAACAACCGGAAATTCTATGCGTGGAGGACGCAGAAACAATTACTGATCAGAGACGACAGTGAATTGTAGAAGATGTCCATGTGCAAGCGAATGATATCGTTGTTAAAGCTTGTGGTAGGAAGGCTATATAGAAATAGGGTTATTACAAAAGATAGTTGTGCCAGCAATGGAGATGGTGCTGGCACATTGGCACATGTACAAAATCGATGGGATTGGAGCTTTTCGATAAAAATTGTTTCTGACGGACAGGCCGCCACTTTACGTTGAAATTGCAGGAATAATTATCCAGAATCGTTTCAATTCTTATCAATAATTATTTATTGATGATGCCTTGCACATCCCAGTTACCTACATGAAGTTCAATATTGTATTTTTCAGCCAGATAATGTGCAACTTGATTTGATTTTTCTTTTAGTTCAAGAAATTTATTGTTGATTTTTTCAATTTTTGTCTTCGTGGTATCTTTTCCAGTCAACCTACTCCATGCTGAAATGATTGAGTTCCACCCACCTATCCACGCAAATGCTATGTCTTTTAATATCGTTTTAAATTCCACTTTTTCAGATTTAGAAAGTTCTTTTTCTATTTGCGCCAATTCTTGAAAAGGATTTAAATATGCGACTGACAGATCTCTGATTGCTTTATCAGCATATTCATATTGATTCAATATACCCTTAATTCCATGCACCATTTCGGTAGGAGAAAGATTTGTGAAATAATTTTCAAAAAGTTTGTTAAATGAATTAGTGAATTCCGTTGTATGATTGGGACGCAGAAGAGGTATAAGGATATTTTTCACTTCTTTTTTATATTTTCCATCAGGATATTTTTTTAGATAATTTTCAGATGCGATAATCGTTTTTTCATCAACTGCCTTTTGATAGTAGAGCTGTTCGGCAATCATTACCGCATCAGCACAATATTTCGATTTTGGATGTTTTCCAAGAAAATCTTCAAACGCCGATACTGTATTGGTTTTTTTGGCTTTATCAAAGTGGGTATAGTAGAGAATCTCGAGATTTTGTTGAGCCTCATTTTTTAAAACTGAATTTGGAAAACGATCTATAAATTTTTCATAAAATTCTATTGTATTTTGATCTTTTGCTTTTTGAAATAACAAATTCTCTAATTTTGATTGAGCTTCATTAAGATATTTTGAATTTGGAAAATGACCAATAAATTTTTCATATGCATCTGTTGTATGAACTTCTTTAGCCTGTTGGAAGGATATTGATTCAATATTAGATTTCGCTTGACCAACAAATTGTGAACTCGGATAACATTTGATAAATTTTTCATATGACTCCAACGTATTTTCTTTTTCCGCTTCTTTAAAATTTATCGTTTCTATTTTCAGCTTAGCTTCCGAAGTAAATTCACTATTTGGGTATTGCCTTAGAAAGTCTTCATAGGCTGCTTTTGTATTCTTAGTCGATGCTGAATCCCATTGCATTTTCATACAACCTGAAATTGATAAAAAGATAAAAAGAATACAAATTACTCTTTGCATATCGATTATCTCCCATTTAATGGATTGACTGGTTATTGATAAATTTCCTGGAAAACACTTATTATATTAAGGTTGTATTATTTGTTAATAACACCAAGCGAAAGAAATACAGATTCGCATATCCTATTAAATAGGCTATTGTCAATATAAATAGCCTATATAATGTAGTTTGTATTTCCCCTTGTTTCAAGAATACTGACAGACAGGGGGAAGCTATGAAAACGATCAAAGTATTATTGGGGAATCGAATCAGAGAAATTCGGAAGATGAAGGGGTTAACTCAGGAGCAGCTTGCGGAGTTGGTCAATATTGAACAAAAACATGTCAGTCGGATTGAATTGGGGAAAAGTGCTCCGACGTTTGAACGGCTTGAATTATTCTCCCAGATTTTAAACGTACCGATAGCCGATTTTTTTCATTATGACCATTTTGAAGATCAAAAAACTCGTGCAAAAAGTTTTGATGAAATGATGAAGGAACTTTCTGAAGAAAATCAGAAATTGGCATACAGGATTTTTTCCGGAATAATTCAAGCGTTGAAAGAAAATCAATCACAATAATTTTTTGCGTGAGCGCCAAGATCTGGACCCGATATCGGTTTGCTAATATCAGGGAAATCAAATGGTGGCTCCAGTATAAAATGATCAATCACCTTCACGTTATCACCTCACCCACACTTTCGTTTTTGAATCCACGAAGTATTGCCGTTGCGTCTTTCCCCCCATGTCAAACACAAACACCTGATAATTTTTCCGAAGGACATATATCAGATTGTTGTAAACCTGGATCTCCAGATTATGTGGACTGCTCGCCACTGGATATTGTCGAATGATCCAACCCTGAAAGCCATGAACGCCAAGGGATATCAAATTCTGATGAAACCAGATGGTGCCATGGAAAAGCGATTCATGCTTTGTGATGACATCACCGGGTCATTGATTGAAAAAGATCATCGGAAAAACGGCACCTGGAAACCGGGAAGGCTGATGGTTGAGACATCACCGGAATCCTACCAGATATGGATTCGCTCCAGTCGTGATCTGGATGATGAAGAAAAGCGCTACTGGCTGAATAAGCTGGGATCTGATCCCGGATGTACCCCCAGACACCGTTGGGGAAGAGCGCCCGGGTTTCGAAATACCAAGCCCAAGCATCGAACAGACAGCGGGTATCCGCTTGCCAGGCTGGTCTGGATTGATTACCGGTCAGAGTGTGATATCAAAAGGTTACCACCTGGACTGGGTAAAGCATCTTCTTTCCCCTCTCACGCATGTGTGTGTGCCAAATCTTTTCCCTCAATTGATATTCTAAGGGACAACTATCAAAAGCAGGATGAGTCCGCCACTGATTTTGCTTATGCCTTGGCATTGTTGCGTCGGGGGCTATCCCCCGATGGGGTTTATGAACGGATTCTGTCCGAGAAACAGGATTGGCGGCATCATCAGGGAGAGACCCGCATTCGGTATTATATTGAAAGGACGATACGAACGGCCAATGATTTGATTACCACGAGATAAAAAATATCGGCGAGAGAATCCGTTTATCCGCGTTGATACCAATTTGGATCTCGTTTGGGAAATAATCAGGGGTTTCTCATTGCCCTCTGAAAGTTTGGATAAGGGATGATTGGCGGTTCCATTCTGGAAGATGCCGGATATCAGTAATGATCAAACAAATGAGGACGATGCAGTGAGATGACTGCCGATGAGAATAATGCCCAAAATGTCATTTTCGGGCAGATGGTCCCGCTTGCTCTTTCAATTCTAATGATTACAAGTTGTTGATATTATTCAACACAAAAAAGCGCTTGACATGCTCGATATAGGATGTCCCCGAATCCCACAAAATGGCGTTGTCGTATGAAGGAACGCAAAATGTGATTCGTGATTGTCTTGGCATCGCATTTTTATCACATTTAATGGAAAGGAAAAGCCTAATTTCATGGGCGTCTCTATTATCCCATAATATATACTCACTTAATGTTATATAATATCGACCATGCTTGTGATCTTCAAAGATTTCCTTTCTTCTATATCTAAAGGCTAAACAGCGGTCTTACAAGTTCGCCATTGGAGTATGTATCTCCTGGGGAAATTCTATGTCCTAATCTTACCTTTCTTCCGATCAATTCCATGTTAATTTTATCGGAAACAATATCGACCAGGTTACCCATTATCCATGGACCTTCATCAAGTTCAACCATAACAATGGTATAGGGAACTTCGCGCTCTCTTCCCTGGGGTGCCACAAAAGTCTGAGTGAAAGTTACAATTTTCCCATTACCGCTCAATTCAGCAATCTCCAGATCAGTACCGGCACATTCCTGGCAAGTGATCTTTGGCGGGCAAGTACAAGTCCCACAATCATTACACTTGAGACCCAAGAGTTTATTATTTTTAAGAGCATCACTATAAATTCTAAAATCAAGTTTATATTCCATCTGTTTTTGTCTCCCCTAAAATTATCAGTCAGTTTTGAGGATGAGATTAACAATAACCCCGTCTCCACCTAAAGTGTCTACCAGGCCTACCTTGGCTTTTTCTACCTGCCGCCCCTCATCCACAAGCTCACCTCGCAATTGACGCGTGATTTCATGGAGCTGAGACGCCCCGGTAGCCCCTATTGGATGACCTTTGGCTTTTAAACCACCGGAAATGTTTATAGGTATTTTACCCCCTATGTCAGTTTCGCCTTTTTCCCAAAGCTCACCACCTTTACCAAATTCGGCAAAACCAAGGCCTTCTACCGCAATGATGCTGGCAATACTGAAGCAATCGTGAAGTTCGCAGACGTCAATGTCTCTCGGACCTAATCCGGCCATTTCATAAGCCTGCTTAACCGCCAATTCCCGAGCCTTCAATCTTGGCAGACATTTATATTGCGAGCTCATCTTACCTGATGATGCCTGGCCAACACCATCTATATAAACAGGCTTATCAGTAAGCTGTCTGGCTATATCTGCTGAAGCTAAAACAGCAGCGGCTGCCCCGTCAGAAAAAGGACAGCAATCCAATAACTGCAAAGGCGAGGTGACCATTGCCCCACTCAACACCTTCTCCACAGTTATCTCTTTATGAAATTGTGCATGCGGATTCTTAATACCATAGCGGTGAGACTGAACTGAAACCAGTGCCATCTGCTCCTTGAGTCTTTGCAGTGGCACGTTATATTTTTTGGAATAGAGATGCGCCTCCATAGCAAAAAATGCAGGAAAGGTGAAGCCTGCTGGATACTCGTACCGGCCGTCGCCGAACATGGCAAATGTCCGCGTTGCTAGGGGTGTACCCATGGCAGTTGCTTTTTCTGTGCCGCCGACCAGAACAATATCATAAAAACCTGCTGCGACGCACATGTAGGCATCTCTTATGGCCATTGTTGCCGATGCGCATGCGCCCTCAAATTTGCTCGCCGGAATATTGAAGCATCCAATATCATTAGCAAGGTAAGATTGCAGCATGCCCTGTCCTTCAGAGAAATCACCCAAAACATTCCCGGTAAATATTGCCTCTATATCTTTGGGCTTTAAGTGCGACACATTTATGGCGTCCATAGACGCTTCAGCAAGCATCTCTACCCCTGTCTTAGACGAATTAAAAACAAAATTGGTATGCCCTGTGCCAACAACAGCAACTCTCCTCATTTTTTCCTCCTTTTTTTACGAAAGAGCCATAAATTCTTTAGTCACAGTCTCAGGCTTAGAAGCGATGTTACTCTTTAGCTCCATTGTTTCTTCAATGATCCACGCGTTTCCCATCAGCTCATTTATCTATAAACACAGGTTTTCTTTTTTCAATAAATGCCCTGGCACCCTCCTTCTGATCTTCAGTAGAAAAAAGCATTTCGAAGCAGCGTGCCTCGTATGCTATAGCGGATTTAATATCCACATCCATCCCGCCATTCACTGCAAGTTTGATTGCCCTCAGAGCAACGCCAGGCTGACGTGCTATTTTCAAAGCCAAGGCTCGTGCCTCATCTAATAATGATTCTACAGAAACCACTTTACTTACCAATCCTAAGCGATATGCCTCATTCGCATCTATCATATCACCAGTATACAAAAGCTCCTTTGCTTTAGACATTCCAATAAACCGTGGTAGTCTCTGCGTCCCGCCTGCCCCTGGTATTACTCCGATTTTTATTTCGGGCTGACCAAAGTTTGCATTTTCTGCGGCTATTCTAATATCGCAACACATGCACAGCTCGCAACCTCCACCCAACGCAAAGCCGCTAATTGCAGCAATCACGGGCCTATCAAGACGTTCTATTCTATGAAACACATCTAAATGTTTTGTGAAATCATATGCAGCCGCAGGTGATTTAATACTGCTAAATTCCGTTATATCTGCACCCGCGGCAAAGTATTTTTCGCTGCCTGCAATAAGTACCACTTTAATCTCAACATCATCCTCGATTTCAAATATAACTTCATTTAATTCCTTAAGCATTGCGATATTAATAGCATTATAGGCCTTTGGTCTATTGAGAGTGATTGCACCTATACTCTCTGCTTTGTTATAAATAATTGTTTTGTATTTCATAACCGATTAATTCCCCCACATACAATTCGTACTTGCTTGGTGAGCTGTTTTGCATTTAAGATAAAATTATTTTGCTGCCATCCTGATAGCTCCGTCAAGTCTGATCACTTCACCGTTGAGCATCGGATTCTCGATTATATGTTTGACTAACATAGCGTATTCAGCGGGTTTCCCGAGACGTTGCGGAAATGGCACCATCTTGCCCAGAGATTTCTGTACTGCTTCCGGCATCGATGCAATCATCGGCGTCATAAAAATACCGGGAGCAATTGTCACTACCCTGATCCCATAAGCCGCACATTCTCTCGCCAGCGGAAGCGTCATGCCTACCACACCTGCTTTGGAAGCACTATAAGCAATCTGACCGATTTGACCGTCATATGCGGCAGCAGATGCAGTATTAATAACAACACCCTTCTCGCCATCCTCGTTAGGTATGTTTTTTATCATTTGTTCCGCTGCCAATCTCGTCACATTTATTGTACCAACAAGGTTTATCTGAATTACCTTATTAAATTGATTGAGAGGCAAGGGACCATCCTTTCCTAAAAGTTTTCCGGAATCAGCTACACCGGCACAATTTACGACGATACTTATAGCCCTAAAGCAATTGACTATCTTGTTTATAGCCCTCTGTGTATCGTCCCCATTAGTTATATCTGCTTTAACAAACATAGCGTTTTTACCTAATTCTTGCGCCAGAGCATTGCCCTTATCTTCCTGGACATCAAGAATCGCTGCACGCGCTCCGGCAACTACTAAACTGCGGACAGTAGCCTCTCCCAACCCTGATGCACCGCCCGTAACAACCGCAACACTATCTTTTACTTTCATAAGGTATCCTTTGAGACCCAATATGTTTCGTGAGGCTTGTTTAATCCATCATAAAGACCTTATTTTGTCATTTGACATCTATAGATTTTTTCCTGAATTTATTAAGGTCATCTTCTTCACCTGAAAAAATTTCAGAATCTTTTTTTCCCAAATTATTTATGCCGGCAAGATATTTGGCAATATCTTCCTTCTTCTGTAAATCATAGTTAGCCAAAATGGCTATGGTCTCCATTATGGGTGAACCTCCACCATGGACACCAGCTATCTGCCATACTCCGCCAAACGATGAACAGCTCAAATCACCAATACTCCTAAAGCACCTGTGAATATCCTCAGCAGAAATCCCTTCTTTTCTGACCATATATTTATCTAAAAATTGAGCCGTTCCTTCCTCAATGAACTCATCCTCAAACGGCAGTGTTGCCGGTAAGCCGCCGGCTATGGAAACCAGCACATCATGTTCATGATAAATATTTTGCCCTGCCAGTCGACGTCCAACATTAGAGTAAATTGCATTAGGAATCATCACCCCCGAAGAGGATTTCTCCGCATTAACGGAACTGGCAATGCCAGCAGCGTAAATCAACTCCGCAACGGCAATCAAATCCGCCAGTTCGTGCTTCACATGCGGAGCCTTATCTACCCCGCTATACTTCGCCACTAACTGAGTAAAACCCATAATTACATCGGTCACTCCGGGCTTACAGCCGCAATAGGCATGTCTATGATAATTAGCAAATAAAAGAGCTAAACGTCCTGCTTCTTTGTACTCACCGCACATGAATACTCTTTCCCAAGGAACAAAAACATCATCGAAGACAAGAACTGCATCGGAACTTCCAAATTCAGCCATAGGAGCTTTGAACTTTTTCCTTGGGCGGGGTGATGACGCTCTATTAATAATATGTAAGTTCTCATGATCAGCCGGGAGGGTAAAGGCTACGGCATAATCTTTCTCTTCTTCCATCATGACCCTTGTAGGAAGTACGATCACTTCATCGGCATAAGCAACCATGGTAATATGCGCTTTGGAACCGCGGACAATAATACCGTCCTTTTTCTTCTCTACCACTCTGACATAGGAATCAGGATCTTTTTGCTGTCCGGGTCTCTTTGTCCTGTCTCCCTTGACATCCGTTTGCGCCAGGGCCGAGGTTATATCGTTTTTCTGAAAATACTTAATGTACTCCTGAAATTTCTTGTGATAATCGGTATTGTATTTCTCGTCCAGTTCCTTAGTAACAACGTAAAGCGCATTTAAACCGTCATTACCCATGCATCTTTGAATGCAAAAACCGCAATTGTGAATACCGCACCTAGTGGATTTTTGCTTGGCCAGAAGATCATCCACGGAAAAATGCAAATTACACCATCTATTGACCTCTTTCCCGTCAAGATGAGATATTGCCGTGACAATTCCTTTGTACTTTGGATTTTGAGCCATGTCATATGTTCGAGCAATTACATTTCTGCCAGGTATTATCTGGGGATGATCTCTGCCAACAAGTTCTCCACCCATGTGAATATTTTTTTTCATACTTAATTGTCTTTCCACCCATTGTTCTGATGTAATCATCATTTAGCCCCTTTCTTTTATTTTTATAACATAAGCGCAATAAATAATTTGACAAATAACAGTTTTTATGCCAGTATCTGTTCATGCGAAACCCCACATTAAAATTGGTTCATCCCAATGCGAGTAGAGACGGTTTGTTGCAAGCCGCTCGGGAAATTCCGGGAGCCCTAGTTGGAATAAAAATAGCGGCTCTTCTGTTGACACTGGAGGGTCAACGTCCGGGATGGATATCCGAAGTGCTTGGTTTGACCCGTCAGAGCTTAAATCTGTGGATGCACAAAGTGAATGAACAAGGCATGGAATCCCTGAAGCCTGTAAAGAGGCCGGGGCGTCCAGCTCAATTGACTCCACAAGTTCGACACAAGTTGGAGGAACATTTAGAAAAGTCGCCGGAGGAATTTGGTCTGAATCGAGTCCAGTGGGATGGGCCGACCTTAGTGGTCCATCTGAAAAGTCAATTTGGAATCCATTTGAAAATACGTCAGGCTCAGTCATGGATGCATCAGTTAGGATACCGGATGAAGCGAGCTGGGTATTCGTATCTTCAGGCGCACAGCGAAAACGCCCGAAAATTTCGTTCCAAGTTATAATAAACTCCGGACTCTGGGAGCTAAGGAAACAATTGTTTTTGAAGATGAGACCGGTTTGACGTTGCATCCCCGTCTGAGCAGAGGGTGGGGTAAAATCGGCCAGCGGCTGCGGATTCCCACTACCAGCCAGCATCACAAAAGATTGAATGTTTTCGGTTGGGTTGCTCCTTTGTTGGGAAAGATGGGGGTGTTGAGATGTCCCAAGGGGAATAGAGAGAGCTTCCTCGCTTGTCTCAGCCAGCTGTATCGCCAGATTCAAGGATATCAAATCTGGCTGTATGTAGATGTCGCTAAATGGTACAAAGGGGAAGAGGTTTGGAGTTTTATAAAGACACACAACCGGATTTACCTGGAGTACCTTCCGCCTTATCAGCCGGGACTCAATGCCCAGGAGCGAGTGTGGCGACAAGTGCGATATGAAGCCACGACCAATCGCTGGTTTGAATCTTTGGATATGATTTGGAAAATCGTTCAAGATACTACCCATTCATGGACAAAAGTTAAATTGAAACATTTATGTAATATTTCTTAATGCGTTTGTATTAGTTTAATTTCTTATTGGCTCAAGATGTTCTCTATAAGCACGACCTCGTAAACTACCCTGCGTCACAGACCGCAGCGTGAAATGACTCATTTCACCATCATGCTAGGCAACCATAGAGATAACTGTGGAAACATAATAACAATAAATAGCAACACCAAATCAGCAACCATAAACTTGAGGGCACCTTTTGCAATCACGCCAAACGGTACATCCGGCAGTATGCCCTTCATAACGTAAAGGTTTGCTGCAAATGGCGGCGTAATAACTGCTGTAGCAAGGTTAATCATAATGGAAACCCCAAAAACGATGGGATCAAAACCTAAAGCTTTGATAGCGGGAAGAAAGACCGGAGTAAGAATGATTATTAATGCACATCCTTCTATAACAAACCCCCCCAAAAAAATAACAAACTGGATAGCTAACATGATCAGCAAACCAGAAATTGGCAACCCAACTATAAATTTTCCAAGGTTTTGTGGAATCAATTCCACTGCAAACAGTTTGCTCAGGAGTGACCCTCCGATAATCAACAACATGACCATACAACTAAAACTTACCGTAGTGCCTAATGCGTCCATGAAATCAGATAGGCTCAGCCTTTTCTGAAAGACAGCAATAGCAAGACTTCCCGATACTCCCACAGCAGCTGCTTCAGTTGGCGTGGCAACGCCAAGATAGATTGTGCCTAAAACCAAGAATATTACCATCACCGGGATAACAAGACCGTTAACCGATTTGACTTTTTCGGCCCAACTGTATTTTTGCGAAGGAGGGGCAAGCTTTGGATTTATTTTAACCAAAACAACGACCTGTGTAATCATTGCGATAGCCAGGAAAAATCCCGGTATGATTGCGGCAATAAACAATGTCCCTACTGATTCTTCAGCGCAAATACCATAAACAATCATATAGATACTCGGTGGAATAACTGGGCCCAACGCGCCTGCGGCAGCCACAACTCCACAAGTGAGACCTACATCATACCCGCGTTTTATCATCGAAGGTGCTGCGATCGTTCCGATCGTGGCCGTGGTAGCCGTACTCGAACCACACATGGCGCCGAAAATAGCACAAGCCCCGACACTGGCTGCTGCCATGGACCCGGGAATCCTTCCCAGCCATGTTTGTACAGCGTTGAATAGATCCTCCCCGATTCCACTCTTGAGGAATATCAAGCCCATCAATACGAATAGCGGGATAGTTGCAAGTCCTTGGTTAGCGGCTATAGTGTACATATTTTCGCCTAATATCGATAGAGCCATCTCGACACCAATACTCATACATAGGCCTCCGAAGCCTGCTGCGATCATTGTAAACGCGACCGGCAGTCCCATACCCATCATACTTACCATTACCAAAATAATAATTAAAGCAATAACAGCCCACATATCACCACCCCCATTAAAGAGTCAGATTCGTTATTTGAGACAGTTTATAAACACTGAGGTATATCTTAACTTACTGTATTCATTTGCTAATACAATTCGGATGGTTGTCAAATCACCTCTATTTCAATTACACTCCCCTGAATGAGGGTGTAAAATCCCCGCTCCACCTTATAATAATAAAGCTTTATTGGTCAGCGGCCATCCATTTTCTCTGATCTCTGCTGCAATTGTTCTACTTTAATAATTCCAGATGACCAGATTCTGACTTTAAATCGGAAAGCTGGCTGAAATACCCGTGTATCTTAACAACAAGGATCAAGCATAGACTCACCCAGCCGATGAACAGAACCACTTCGGCGGGCAGTTGAGGTATTGGGACCGGGCCTGTTGACTTTCTTCCTACTTTCCAAGAGTCTATAACTCTACCCCAGGCTTGCGCTGCAATTAAGATAGATGCTGCCAGCATGATAAAGCGATTTATTAGATTTAGGATGGTTTGTGTCTTTTTTTTGAGACGAACAACAATCATATCGATATTAACATGATCTCCACGCAGCTCTGTATAAGATAGAGCGAAATAAGTAAACAGCACCATAAGATATTCACTGGCATCATAGGACCAGAGGATTGGACGATTAAATCCATATCGGAGCAACACATCAACCGTCATCATTACCATTAATGCAAGAACAGAAACCGCTCCCGCCCCTCCCAATATTTTAACCGCCTTGACAACAACCTGATTGAATTTAAGTACCACTTTAGGTCTCCTCCTCATTTTATTTTCCATCTAAAACATGGGTTGTCCTATCCTGGATTCCCATGTTAATTTTTTGAATTAACATCACGGAGCGATCATCCCAGAACAATGCGCAGTATCTTATTATCTATCCAGGGTATCCGGGTTTCGATATTGTTTAACCCTGCGGCAATCAGTAGAGGATTATGCGCGCGTTTTTGAAATTCGACGGTTATTTGCTTTTTTGTAATTCTGATATTGCCTGTGGCATCAATAAAGTCTCTGAAGAGATGACTTGATTTGGCATCTTCGTATCCATTTGCGATTTTCAGAGCCAACAAGCGATAAAGGCTGCTCGCCATTAAGGAGAGTTGTACATCGAGATTGACTTTCATAGCAACTGATGAGGACAGGGCATCCATATGAAAAAAATCGATGCTGTCTTCGATGCGATTTTCAATGATCATTCTTTTCGCATAGCGATTGATCAATTTGGCTGCCGAGCATTTTAAATGGTTGGTTAAAAGAAACATCGGTTCTTCATGGCCCAGATCTTTGACCACCAACTGACGGATTTCTTCTTGATAATCTTTCAGAGCGATTTTTTGATCCAGTATTCGAGGGGTTCTATAGATCCGGGAAACGCTTTCCAGCTCAATCCGGCGCCAGGCCGATACGGGTTCATCGTTGATCAGTTGGAGCATTTTTTGAGAGCGTCGTCGAAGGGTCATAAAGAGAATACCCTTCTGATTGAGTTTGTTCAGGTTTGCGTATGTGGTCAATTTGGAATCCAAAATAAGCTCTTGCGGGTAATTTCCGGTACGCTGTTTCCAGAACTCAACAAACTGAAGGATTTCATCATTTTGTTCATCTTTTCTAAGATCCGCATTGGCATAGCAGAAAACGCGAGTTTTTGCATCCTGAGCCAAAAAGACCAATATTCCTTTCTGCTTTCTGCTGCGTTTGGAGATATAATGTTTCTCAACCAGAGCGTCTTCTCCGTGAAAAGGGATGGAATGGAAATCCAGGTCAAAGGAAATCCCTCGGTCGATATTGATGCTTTTCATTGCATCGAACCATACCTTGTCTTTCTTTGGCGCAACTTGCGGTCCTTTTACAGAAAAGAGATAGAATTCGCGTTGTGGATTTTGTCGAAATTGGTGAGCAAGAACGAGAAAGCTTCCATCAGTATATCCAAAACGCTTGGCAACTTCCTTGCTTGGCAATTTATCGGCAAAATAAGCCCTCAAAGCTTCATATTGTCGATGGGTAGCGTTGGTTGGCTCAAGTAAGGCTTTAGTAATATTTGTTATACGTTAGCCGGTCATAATTTGCGATTTCCTTTAGCTCCCTCTCCCAATGCGAGAGGGCTGGGGTGAGGGTTTTCAAATCGCAAATTGTGGCCGTTCAAAGTATAGATTATTTGATTCTTTATTAAGCCAATAAATGCTTATTAATTGTCATAATGCCAAAATGAAAATTATTTATAACTATGTTGCTATATGTTTTTGTGTTTATCATTATAGTTAATAATATATAGCTGAATGCCCTCGTATAATCAATTTCAATGCGATTGATGTGTTAAACCGCATTTATACGCATGGGAATCCAGGCTATTAGAAAAATCTCTGGCAGGGGGGCATCTTAACCCCCACCCCCCCCCCACAGAAACGGCTCGTGCCACCCAAGTAAGTCGCTCCTCGATCAGCAACTGAACGGACGGTACAGTAGTCCCTCAGGAAGTTTTCAGAGTGAACTTGTCAAGTGAAAGTATTCCCTTCTGTATCCTCAAATGATTAAAAGCCATCGGTCTCGTGAAAAAGTCCCCCAAAGCTATAACTATCCTCTGACCAGGTTGAACAAGGCCATTATTGCTCTCTCTCTATTCGGTAGTGTACTTATCAAGGATTTTTATGAGCTTCTTGCCCAATCCGCCGTCCAAATCACCGTATTTTGCCTCCCAGTTCGTACGAACCGATTTCGTAGCCTCTATCATCCTTATTCTTTCTTGAGGTGGAATTTCGATAAGCTCTACCCCGGCTTTTTTGAGTGTCGCAGGAGTAGTTACATTCCAAGCTTCTTGCTGTACCTTCGCATAGTGGACAAGCAACTCTCTGCCTGCCTGCATCATGATGTCACGGATATGCTGAGGGAACTCGTTCCAAGCTTTCAGATTAGCAAGAACATGGATGCCCGGGCCTCCATAGTTAACCCTAGATGCATACGCAACGACTTCTGGTGAACGATGAGAAATCTGTGATGGTTCAGCCAGCGATACACCATCAATAACACCGGTTTGCAGTGCCGAATACATATCCACAACCGGAATGGCTACTGGATTAGCACCCATCGCCATCAATGTGTCATTAAGCAATCCCCCGGGGGTCCGTATTTTACAACCCTTTAAATCTTCTATTTTTCTAACTGGCCCCCACTTCTTAGTTGTCCAAACACCATAGGGTTCCACCAGACTTCCGGCTATGTAATAAACGCCTTTATCATTATAGTATTTCTGCAATCCTGCCGCAAGCATCTCATCGTGCATGCTAAAATATGTTTTCCAATCCTTAAAAACAAAAGGAAGCTCATCCACCGTTGGCAGAGGCAATGTATCACTCTCGTAAGATGTTGCACTGGGAGCAAAGGTGACAGTATTATCCCTGACAGCCTCATAGTGATTAACCCCTTTGATCAAAATCTGTCCGGGAAACAGATCGAATTTGATCTCGCCTTTGGAAAGTTCCTCTACTCGTCGAGGCCACCAAAGATAAAAATTGTCATTATGCCAGGAATTAGGAGATTCCCAGCTGGGATATTTAAAAGTGTACTTTGCTTTTGCTTCTGCATCTGCATCTGACCGGCTTAGCCCTAATAACACCAGAAACATCATTCCTAACACCAGTACGATAGTACCACTGATCCTTAAAAACTCCTTCCGAGTTGTATTTATTTGGTCTTTATCTGCCATGATACGTCCTCCCTTTTGAATTTAATTAATATTTAAGACTATTAACATGAGTATAATGTACTTTTATTAATCCCTCCTTTCTTTTCTAAGTCTTTAGACGTATTTTCAAAGGTTCAAACAAAAACCACCCACATACCCAATACTGTACCGGAAATCCTTCGGTTTCTTACCAAGGAAAAGAATAGGGAAGCTCTCCCGATAGAAGTGCTCGGGCAGTAACCAGTCTTTGAATTGTGGGTGTCCCCTCTTCAAGAACGTTGAGTCGGGCATCCCTCAAAAGCCTCTCAATTGGATAGCTTTGAAGATATGATCTTCCTCCAAAAACCTCCATGGCTTTATCGGTCACCCTGCACACCGTCTCAAGCGCATGTGTTTTCGTTATGGATGCCTCCAGAGAACATGGTTTCTCCTCATCTATTTTCTTTGCAACATCTTCAAGCATAAGCCTAAGTCCATATATATCCATGGCCATATCAGCCAAAAGAGCCCGAATTGACTCTCTTTGAATAAGGGGTTTACCAAAAGTAACCCTATTCTTGGCGTATTCTATAGATTCTTCCAAAGCCCTTTCCGCCGTTCCTAACGAGCTGGCGGCAACAAAAACCCTGCTGGCTTCCAGTTCGCCCAAAAAAATATCTAATCCTTGCCCTTCCTCGCCTACCACATTCCTTAACGGCACCACGCAGTCCTTGAAGGTCAAAATCCCGTGTCCCAAACCTTTACAACCCAAGAGATGGGACATGGGTTCAATGGTAAATCCAGGAGTCTCCTTGTCAACAATAAGGGCGCTCATAGCCCCTCTCCCCAATTCCTTCGGCCCCGTAAAACATGCAACCATAAATAATTCGGTAAAATCTGCATTTGTGATGAGATGTTTTTCTCCATTGAGAATGTAGTTATCACCCTGCTTTACAGCTGTTGTTTTGCAATCAAGGCCGGAACCCGAGTTGGCCTCCGTCATACAGAAAGCAAGGGATGACTCTCCGGTGGCCATCATCGGCAACATCTCTTTCTTCTGCTCCTCCCGACCATAGATCACTATGGCCCGCGCCGACGTCAGGTGCACATGTATCAGCGCCCGAACTGCTCCGCTGACCTTAGATAGTTCGGCCAGAATGGGTAGATATTGTTCTGTATTCAGTCCCAGGCCTCCATATTCTCCCGGTATGATTAATCCAAACAGCCCCTTTTCACGAAACTTAGGGAAAAGGACATCCTTTGGAATATGGTTGGTCTCCTCCATCTGAGGGACCATGGGACCAACCTCTTTCCATAGAAAATCCGATATCGACCGCTTATAAGCTAAATACTTTTCATCAGTTTTGAAGCCCATTTAATTCCACCTCATCGAATTCTCTTAAAATTGTCCAAATGCTTATTATCAGCTATGCAACAGCGAACAATCTTCTCCCTGCCCTTTGATCTCACGAAACTCAATGCCCGACAAACAGCGGAGGTCTTTTTTCCACAAAAGCAGTGGCGCCTTCTGAAAAATCCTGAGTTCGAGAGACCTCCTTGGCAAATCTCTGACAGGCTATCCAGAAGTCAGGTAGCCGCTCCCCAAGTATCTTTGAAGATGTTTCTTTAGTGATTTTCAGCGACATCGGAGACGACGCCATCAATTGCTGAGCCATTCGTACAGCATCTGCTGTGCATTCTTGATGAGGCGCTACCCGATTGACCAGACCAATTTCAAAAGCACGGCGAGCCGAAATTGGCTCGCCAAGCAGGGTTAATTCGTAGGAAACCTTAACTCCTAGAGCGGCCGGGCCGAACACAGAAAAAATCGCGGGGAAGGCACCTATGCGGCATTCTGGTAAGGCAAATGTGGCCTTTTCCGAAGCTATAGCTAAATCGCTCAATAAGACTATCTCACAACCTCCGCCATATGCGAAACCATTCACTGCTGAAATTACCGGTTTCTGAAGATGGATCATTGTATCCACCAGACCATAGATGCAATCTAAAAACAGGTCCTCCGCATCAGAAATGGTTTTTACTTGAGTAAGAATGGAAATATCGTCGCCAGCACAGAAAGCCCGGCCATTTCCGGTGATTAGATGAATAGCAACCCCAGTATCTTTTTCCCCGTTCTTCAAGGCTTGACGAATCTCCTTCCAGGAAGTCTGGGTAAGGGCATTGAGTTTTTCAGGTCGGTCCAGAGTAATAAAACTTATGCGATCTCTGATGTCGTATAATAAAGTGCTATAATTCATCCTGATATCTCGACCTTTCTATTTCTTTTTTGAAGCTATGCCTTCCATTTTACGCAAGTCTCTACGTTTTACTTTTCCTGTTGTCGTCTTGGGCAACTCGGTAACAAATTGGATCTTGCGTGGATACTCATGCTTTGCCAGCCTATTTTGGACAAAGATCTGTAGTTTCTCGGCCAAGTCGTCCGTAGGCTCATAACCTTTACTGAGGATTATGAATGCCTTGGGAATTTCTCCTCTGGTTTCGTCCGGCACGCCAATGACGGCCGCTTCCAGAACTGCTTCATGTTTTATCAGGAGATCTTCAATCTCCGATGGACCGATCCGATAACCTGAAGAAATTATGACGTCATCTTTACGGCTCAAAAATGTGAAATATCCATCTTTGTCTTTGACCCCCAAGTCCCCTGTGAGCATCCAGTTGCCCTTGAACTTTGATTTGGTCTCCTCGGGATTTTTCCAGTATTCCTTTAGAACAACCGGATTTCCGTCAAATGCCCCAATTGCTATCTCGCCCTGTTCTCCCGGAGGCAGAACATCACCTTCATCGTCCAAAATCTCCGCTTTCAGGCCCGGCACTGCCTTCCCTATATTGCACTTGTATTCATAATATTTCTGGCAGTTCATTGTCAGCAGTGTGGCTTCCGTCTGGCCGTACATTTCATGCACCACCATGTGGGAACCGAATGTCTTTTCCGCCCACTCCGGCAATGCCTTTCCAAATGCTTCGGCACCACTGCTAAGTACCCTTGCTGAACTCAAATCATATTTCCCCGATGGATTATCGACTTGCCTCATCATGCGAAGGGCTGTTGGAGGGATATAGAGGATGGCAAGACCATAGTCTTCAATAAGTTTAAAGGCTTTTTCGGGATCAAATTTGCCCCAGCCTGTATAAGTTAGTATCGGCTTCCCATAAAAAAGGCCGGGAAACGCCAAATCAAAAAGAGGACCGGCCCATGCAAAGTCGGCAGGATTCCAAAAGACATCACTTGGTCTTATTTCTGCGTTACACAAGGCGGCAAAATGTCCCGGCCCGCGGAAAATCCAGGAATGTCTATGAATTACTCCTTTTGGATCACCGGTAGTTCCGCCAGTGTATATGAGAATCATATTGTCATTAGGGTCCAATTCACTGAGGACGAAATTACGGGGCATCTCTGCCATTGCATCCGCAAGATATATTTCGTCTTCTTCCAGTTGTGCGTCACCAACCACCAGAGTCTTTTTCAAGTCTTTGAGATCATGTTTGATTTCTCTCAAAGCATTCAGGACAGAGGCCTCAACAATCACAACCTTTGCCCCACTTTGTTCAAGCCTAAATTTCAAACCATCCGGACCGAAAAGCACGGTGAGGGGCATGGATACACAGCCAAGCTTCCAGGCGGCTATGTGGGCAATAATGGTTTCCGGTCGTTGAGACATACATATGGCTACACGATCACCTTTGTTCAACTCTTGACTTTGGAAGTAATTTGCTAAGCGGTTAGTGGTGTTTTTGAGCTCCCAAAATGTGATTTTCCCCTTTTGCCCGGCACTGTTCTCATAGAAAATTGCAACTGTGCTCCTGTCTTCAGCATGTGCATCACAGACATAGAATGCAGCATTCATTTTCTCGGGAATTTCCCACTTGAAGTTTGCGCAAAGCTCCTCCCAGCTTTTCCAATCCTTGCCGTAGAAATAATAGCAACTTTTTTTGTCTATTTTTTCCATTTTCACCTCCTTAAATTATTTGGTTACTCACCCGGACAAACCGGAACTAAAAAATTTTAATGATCATGCAATTTTTCAAAATCCATGGAACGACAAAACTCATGACTTATTCCAATATATTTTTTTGATGGCAACGCCACTGAATTTTGTCCTCGGCCAAAGGGGCTCGGTTTCCATCCCGAGCTTTTCAAATGTTCAAATTATTTACTCCCACCTGAAACGCTCAAGACCTCACCAGTCAAATATCTTGACCTATCGGAAATCAGAAAATAGATTGACTCTAGAACATCTCTTGTTTCTCCGATGAAACCAAGGGGGATGTCATTTATCACCTTTAAATATTTTCCCTCTTCCAATTTTGACGACTTGGTCTTTTCGATAAATCCTGGAACGACACAGTTGACATTAATGTGGGAGGCAGCTAAACTCTTTGACATTATTCTCGTCAGATTCATTATTGCTGCCTTTGTGGTTTCATGCCAAATAGGATTGATATGCCTGTCCCAAGCCCAAGGAGCCAAATAAAGAATTCGCTTCAAACCCATTTTGTTCATTGACCCTTGGACATAGTCCACCAACTCCTGTGCGTAATTGAGATTTTCTTGAAAACCCAATGGAGCAGATTGCTTTTCTTTACCCTTGGACAACATAGCGCTATTAACGCTACCTCCAAGATCGTGAATAATAAATTCAATCGGTCCAAAATCAAGAAGTATCTTCTTCAATAGCTTGAGCGTCATAGGCCCTTCATGCTTTGATAAATGGACTTCGGCCTGTTTCCACTCTTTCAACTGGGATGTCACCTCCGAACTCTCATTGTTTGGATCGTTGCTGATATGGAGCGCTAATTTAACTCCTTTGGAGAGCAAGAAGGAGGAAAGCTCTTTTCCCCAAATGCCACTTGCATTGATTATTAACGCTGATTTACCTCGAAGATCGTCTATTTCTGATGTTTCTATCGGCTGCCGGTCAGAGATTCCATTTTCCAATATTCCGTTAAAAATAATGTTAACGAGGGTCCTTTTCAGATCTGATTGGCTCACAAATCTTCTCAAGTCCCAGCGTTTAATTACCAATGTCTCGACCATTGTTTTGATAAAATTAGCAGCTGCGCGTATATTGACGACGTGCAACAACTTCTTGGCAACACACTCTTTAAGAACTTGTTCAAGCCTCATGACTCTCGCTTTTTCGTTTGCGAGCAATTCCTTTAAGCGCAGTTTATCGAGAATGTGTGATTCCCTATATATCAAAAGGACTGCGTCTGAGTATTCATTCATAAGTTCAATTTCAGCCCCTATCATCCGATAGAGTCTCTCCAAAGGATCATCATCTATGTCCTTTATGGCTTGATCGGTCATCTCAGTTGCACGACCATTGAGAAATCCATGAATAAGAAAGAAAATATCCTGCTTGTTGCCCACATAATCATATATATTGCCGAGCCCTAACCCAGCCTCTTCAGCCAGTTCTCTTAAGGTAGTTTCATGAAATCCTTTTTTTGAAAAAAGCTTAATACCGGCAAGAGCGATTTGTTCTCTTCTGCTAATGACCAGATCATCATTCTTTATTTTTCTTGGTATCCCTGGATTTAGCATGAAATTAAGCATTTTGCCCTCCATTACGGACGTATGTTATTATTACAGACGTATGTTATTATATCGAACAGATGTTATTATCTCGAACATACGTTTTATAATTTTTCTTATTATAAAAACTGACACGTGTCAAGATTTTTATTAACTGAATTTTTTTTGTAATGTAAAAAAATAAAATGTCGTGTTAAAGCTATCTTAGTCATCCCTGAAAAAGTCACTTTTATCTAAGAAGTAAAGCAGCCTGGAATCACCGGTTGAGAATGATACCAATATCATTGGTTTAAAAGTAAGCCATGGGGGAGATAGGGCATAGGTATGAATCCTGTAGTCCTATGGTAGAGTAGAGGGGTGGTCAAAACGGTTTTAGGTTGGGCCTATCTGTTCCCGCCCCTTTCGTCTGGCGGTGCCTCAATATCCTGACCCTGACCATGACTATCTCACCCATCCCTCCCTCATCAAACCGTGCATGCGGTTCTCCCGCACACGGCTTTCCGATGTTCTTCACCGCACGGCATGCGCCTTTGTCAAGCCTCAGCCTGCTGCCGTTGGCACTTTGTAAAGCCCGTATATCTCATACAAGCTTCGATTGGTGAACCGGATATACCCGGTTTCCCGATCTCTTTTCAGTGCTTCTGCCAGCTCCGCTTGAAAAGTGATTACCCCTTCCTTTACCTCGATGTCCTCGAAGGTGACGCCATCTATTCCGGCGCTGCCCTTGTTGGCACGAACAAGATCATAGGCATGACTGAGGATGTCTTCCCGATATATCTTGTCATACAAGGCATGGAATCGGCATGCCGGTTCCTGCTTGGCCTTGCAGTAGAGCTTCCTCTGTAGTGTCCTGATGCTTTCCGGAGTTCTTAGCATTTCTGCAATCCCCCATCCTCCACTCTTTGGTTGCGTGAACAATATTGACCTCTCCGACTCCCGATACGGCCCACCACGACTTCGGTTTCCCTTATACGCGCCGGTTGATAACCCTTCGGTATCACCGCATCGGGTCTCCAGCACTGGGGTGTTCATCTCCTGCAACATGCCGACCCTGCTACCCCGGAAGATCCTGACAGACGCTTCCGTTTTCCAATCTGTCTGGCTTCGGCCTTCCCCGCACGTCCACTGGGTCGGCATCTTCACGTATCTTAACGAGGCTACTGATAGGTTCTCTTTCGTTACGGCCTGCTGTTTTGCCAATTGGGAACTCACGACCTTCTGTTACCAGAACGCCGTTCCCTTGAGCTACCGGACTGTATGGACAACTCTCCGGACGGGACTTTAACCCGTTAGATGAACAACTGTTACTGTGAACGGACGCCCATTGATAATTCAGTTGAAAATTCACAGAAATCATAATATCTGAATCAAATGCCACGAAAAGCACCAATAGACGCGCCCGTAGCCCTTCAGCACGTCTTATGAGGGAATTTGGTGACCGGAGGGACACCCTCCACATATTCATATTACATAACATCAAAGGTATGTCATCAAACTTTCATACCGAGAAAAGCCAGAATAGACGCACCGGGAGCGGTGCACCACATCATTGTCAGAAGCATAGAACGCGGTATCATCTTTCGGGATGACAAGGACCGGATAATTTTTTAACGCGCCTTGTAAAATCCTGATCGAAACAAAAACCCGATGTTTCGCTTGGGCGCTTATTCCCAACCATTTTCATCTATCTGTTGCTTAAAACAGGCAGATTCCTGGTTGCGACCGTCATGGGCCGTCTACTGACGGGATACGCAACGAGTTTCAACCGGCGCCATCATCCAAGCGGCCATCTGTTTCAAAACCGATATATATCGATTCGCCGCGAGGAAGACGCCTACTTAAAGGACACTAAATGGGAAATTATGTCGATTCACATTTGATCAAAAACGAAACCGTGGTCTATGAGGCCAAATTGCACTGGATCATCTATCTGACACCAAAGGCTCTTCTGTCTCTTTGGATTGCACCGTTCATTCACCAAGTCACCAGTGAATTCGCCATCACCACGAAAAGGGTTATCATCAAAGTAGGATTCATATCCCGACGTACCCTGGAGATGAATTTGAGCAAGATTGAAACAGTCAATGTCGATCAGAGTATCATGGGCAGGATTCTCAATTACGGCAGCATTACGATTATCGGCACCGGTGGCACCAGAGAGGTTTTCAATGACATCGCCAGTCCGATGCAATTCCGGAAGGCGTTTCAGGAGATTGATATTTCACAGGAGTGATTCACATCCATTGACGAAAAACCAGCACGGCATCCAAATCTTCACCCCATTTCTATTTCAACCGCACATGTCATTTCACCCACCTGATCTTGCCGCAAAAACATTTTCCTCCCCTCAATAAATTCCATATTCTCTTTTATTATAGAGAAATTAATATGTTATACCAATTATCCAAAAGCTATTGTCATTCCGTAGTCATCGAAATCGTTTCAAATGATTTTGAGAACCTACTGAATCAATATTGAATAGGATCGTTGGAACTCCCCAGGCAGTCAGAAATCATTTACGATCTATTCGTGAGTGGTTTCTGATTTTTTATAGCGGCAAGACCTGGATGTTTCGTCCAATTTCATTCTGCTGATTCCCTCCGCATTATTTCCACCTGTAATACCCGCCTGAAATCTTCCACATCAATCGATTTTTCTGACAACAACAATCACCAAGGAGGTCTTCATGACCCATACACCAGAACTGTTTGATTTTGTCAATAAAACTCAAATCTATGAAAACATAGTATTTATGCAAGGAAGTGATGCTGATAAAGCGTTGAAAATATTCGACGAGAAAGGCCATGATGCTCTTCTGGAACATTTGCTCCAGTGGGACATCGATGATTCAAATGTCTATTCGGAAACACCACCCTGGGGAACCAGAGACCAGGTGATAGTCTATCCTAAAATGGATTGTCGGCTGGTTCTATCAATCAATACCCGATTGTCCTATTGCGGATTATGTCGGGTCAAAAACAAGGAGGAAAAATATGCCCAAACAAGGGGACAATATTGATTTGAGTGGCATTCTGACCGAAGATAATGCTGATACACGTCATGCGTTATCATTAGATGAAAATGGAATCCTAATAATGCCAGAAGGATACAAATATTGTAAAGATTGTAAATCGTTAACGCCGCATCAAAAAGAAAAAGGAAACTATATTTGTATAGTTTGCGGGTATCGTGCAACTGACGATACCTGTGATAATTGTGGTTATGAATTTGATCCCGAAATTGGGCCAGGAACCATAGATATAAAGGATGCTGAAGATGAAAAGAAGCTATATACAATTTATCCTGAACCATTCGTTCTGAACTATTCACAAAGCAATGTTTTCAGTATGGATTGTTATAATGCAATTGAATGGAAATATAATTTGATATGTCCGGTATGTCGAATGATCAATCATTTTGAAGATGGAAACTGCTAACTGACTTTGGAGAATCACTAACCATGAAAGGAGAAACCGATGGCGTACACACCGACATTATCTGACTCTGGCTCTGCAACCTTACGCAGGATCTCATGGGCATTGGGAAGCCCGATGACCAAAACAATGGAGGCAATTTTCATCAAGCTTCCAACCATGTTTGATCGTGAGATGGTCTGCCAATGCTGCAAAGACCCAACAGGATGTAACATTTGCGGATTCGGAGAAAAAGAGGCCGCATGAAAACGAGCTACTACTTTTCAAACCGAATTCGAACACCCGGTTTAAATTTAATCGGGATATCCAATTCCCATCCCAAAAAACTGGAGTGGTTAAAAGGCATGCGTTTATATCAAGCATTATGCCCCGGCTGGAAACTGGTCAAGCAATACAAGAACGGAGAGATCCGACGGGATGAATATGTTGTCGCATATATTGAAACCATCTTGGGCCGGCTTGACCCATTTCAAGTTTATACTGACCTGGGCGAAGATGCCATATTGCTCTGCTGGGAGAAACCTGGACTGTTCTGTCACCGAAGAATTGTGGCGGAATGGTTCAGCAAACATTTGGATATCAAAGTGAATGAACTTTGAATTTGTCAACTGGAGGCAACGTGATTCATGTCAATCGCATATATGGAGGTGATCTGAATTGAACAAATCCCCCTGACTGTAACCGACATTAACGAAATATTCTCTATTCCAGATAATCCAGCCCCAAATATCACACCTGATGACGTTACCGAGATTAGTAATCTCACACCCATCAAACCACAAATACCAAAAATCAAAAAGCTTGTTCCTATACCACGGCAGTTGAATCTTGCTAAAGCATCTGCCCATTACAAACCCAAATGACAAGGAGGTGATCCATATTCGAAATCCAATGATTCCCATGAATAAGATACTGGAAGTGTTATCAAAGTTCGAGAAGAAGGCGATACAGGATATCAATCTCGACCATGCAGTTAATGCTGACAATTACACAAATGTCGGCAAACTGATCCAAGTTCAAAACATCCGCAAAGCCATTGGTCTATCAGTTGGAAAATCTGCCAGAAAATGCCGCCGCAATCTCGATGACATTATCAAACCGGGAAAACTATCCCCATAAAAAAAGAAAGGAACATCATGCTTGCTGAATATCTCAAGGCCGGTTATCCAGGATTCTGCCTATTAACACAAGAACCGTATCGCGCTGAAAAAATGCTTGTATCCGAAGGCTGGACATTCAGAATCTGGGACTGCCTCACCGGTATCCGGGGTGCAGAATCCAACCAGATCGTCGAGGAGATCAGAGACCCGGTCGAAGCCATCCGATGGTTGTGTATGAATCGCGATACAGTCCTTATAACCCACAACCTGCACCTGTTTCTGGATATTCCGGAAGTTATTCAGGCTATTCAGAACGGTATTCCGATATGGAAAGGTACCGGATCGGCAATGGTGATCGTTTCGCCGACAATTCAGTTGAAACCCGAGGTTGAAAAACTCTTTACTATCATCGACCTGCCATTGCCTGACGATGAAACACTCTATGAACTTCAAACCGACTTATGCAAAAGCGTCAATATCAATCCAAACAAAAGAGCAGCGAAAGCAGCCAAAGGATTGACTGAATTCGAAGCAGAAACCGCCTTTGCCTTATCCCTCATTCGTAAGGGATACTGTTCGACCCGTGTAGTCGCCGAGGCGAAAAGCCAGGCAATTCGCCGGAGTGGGTTAATGGAGTTCTGGGAACCAGCAAACATCACTGATGTGGGAGGATTGGATCAACTCAAGGCTTTTATCAGTAATCGAGCAAAAGCCTATGAACTCGGTAATGAACATCTTCCCAAGCCGAAAGGCGTATTGCTGGTCGGAATACCTGGAACTGGAAAATCGTTATCATGTAAAGCCGCCGCATCGATCATGAGGTGGCCCTTAATCAAGCTCGACATTGGAAATCTCAAGGGATCTCTGGTTGGAGAGAGCGAACGGAAAATCAGACAGGCTACGGCTGTTATCGACGCATTCGGTGAAGCAGTGGTCTGGATTGATGAAGTAGAAAAGGCATTTTCGGGAACCCGCTCAAGTGGTGAAACCGATGCTGGAACTACGGCTAACATGTTCGCACATTTCCTAACCTGGAGAGCAGAATCAAAGTCGTCCATCATTGTCATGGCAACTGCAAATGACATCAAGAATCTCCCACCAGAATTTCTCAGGGCCGGCCGTTTCGATGCCACATTCTTTGTCGATTTACCAACGCTGTCAGAGCGAATTGAAATCATAAAGATCATGAACCGGAAATACAACGCGGATATTCCGGTCAACTACGCACAAAAACTGGAAGGCTGGAGCGGGGCCGAGATCGAGCAATTGGCAAAGGACAGCCTGTATGACGGAGTTGAAGTGGCATACAAAGCTATCGTTCCGTTATCCAAAACCATGAAGGAGGATATCCAGGCGCTAAAGGATTGGGCGAAGACCCGTGCGAGGCTTGCCAATACGCCAGATGAGGAAGTGAAGCCCCAGCGAAAGATTCATCAAATCAAGAAGGAGGCGGCATGAGCCATATTTCAAAGATAGAGCTTGAGATCAATGATCTTGAAGCACTGAAGACCGCCTGCACCATCATGGGTTTCAATTTCATGGAAAACCAGAAGACCTACAAATGGTTCGGCAACTGGGTCGGAGACAGTCCTTTACCAGAGGGCGTCAAGGTCGAAGACCTGGGTAAATGCACCCATGCGATAAAAGTTCCTGGCGCCCAATATGAAATCGGTGTCAGACAAAATGGGTCGAAGTTTCATCTGATCTATGACTACTGGCATAGTGGCAGACTGGAACAACACATCGGGAAAGATGCCTGCAAAATCAAGCAAACATATACCCTGGCGCGTATCCGTAAAGAAGCCCAGCAAAAGGGCTATCTGTACCATGAAACCAGAATCAATAACGGTATTCGGGTTTCATTGACACCCAGAAGATAGGAGCAGATATGAATTTACCAGATGAAATCTATATCATTGTTTGTGAGAACGATGGAACCGATGAAAATCCAAACATTCCAATCGCTCTGGAAACCTACCTGGATGAACGATGTAATAAAAATGAGGCAGACCATCGGGCAGCACTTATGGGATGTCGTTATGGTGAAGTCAAAATCGGCAGGCTTGTAATGGATGACGAAGAAATAGTCAATCTTACCGATGCCATGACCGAGGAGGAGAAGAATCAACCGTTTTGAAAAAGGGTGAGCGCCATGAATCTGCCCAAGGAAATCTACATCGTCGTTACTGGGTTCGGTGGTCCAGAAGGTGATTTGATAAAAATCGCCCAACAGACAAGGCTGAATGAAAATTGCAGCAAATCTGCCGCTATTGAGTCAGCAAAATATTGGCGCTGGCATTTTCATCGCACCAGAATTGGAAAGCTGATTTTTGATGATGATCAAATGGAGATACCAGCAGATGATATATGAGCTCGTTAATAAAACCGATGGTGAAATTGAAACCGAAGAAATGAAATTCATGAAGTTCTTTCATGCAATGGTGCTGGTGGCAAAAAACAAAGATCCGGAATTCAAAATCCTGATTGATAAATCAATCGAAATCAGAATGATGGAGGTCAATTCCACGATTGATGAGACTGAATCTGAAAAGCCCCAATAGAGCGTAATATTCCCACTCCCTACCTGCTGTACCCACCTGCTTTAAATCCAAAATCACAATCTATCAGAAAGGACTGCCTATGAAGCAGATCATTATCGATGTACTGGACACTGGCGAGATCAAGCTGGAGACCCTCGGTTTCACTGGAAAAAGTTGTATCAAAGAATCGGAGTTTGTCAAGAACCTGCTGGGCCATGAACTCGAAAGAGAACTGGTTCCGGCGTATTACACCCAAAATAATGTAAACATCAAAAAGTACCTGCCTTTGTGCGGGTAAAAGGAGACCAAGACATGTCAGACAATAGCAAAATATTTCAGAGTGCGTGTTTACTGCAATTCAGTACCAGCATATGGCAATGCACCAAGGCACTGAATCCGGCTGTTTTAAAAGGCAAAGTCGATATTGAAAGCGACTGGTTCAAGGGACGGAAGTTTCTCATCAATTCGGATTTGTTGGGTCCGATTCACACCGCCGTTCATCAGGCGAGAAACCATATCGTAAAAAATGCCCTGCCGTTTCCGATGCAATCCATCTACCTGGTTCCAAAAGATCGGCTGGATGTGATCGATGACCGGATGAAACATTACAAACAACGCTTCTGGGATTGCGTCGATGAATTCATACCCATGTATAACCCGGCGCGGGAAGAAGCCCGTCAGGTTTTGGGGGATCTGTTCAATGAAGCGGACTATCCGGAAGATATCTCGAAGAAATTCAGATTCGAATGGCGGTATCTGGTACTGGGGCTTCCAGGAAAGTCATCGGTTCTGACTCCGGAGATATACCAGCGGGAGAAAGAAAAATTCCAGTTGATGATGGAAGAGACACGGGAACTCGCAGTATCTGCCCTATGTGAAGAATTCTCCGATGTCGTCAGTCATTTAACTGAAAAACTGAATGGAAACGGCGTGAAACCAAAGACTGTCAAATCCAGCCTCTTCAACAGCCTACGGGAGTTCCTGGATGATCTGACATCGAGAAACCTGTTTGATGATGCCAAAATCAAGGAGCTTTCTGACCAGGCAAGATCCCTGATCGATGGGATCAATCCCTACCAGTTGCAGTATAACACACAGCTTCGCAACAAGATTCATGGCGACATGATGACATTGAAAACAACCATCGATGAATCCATCATGGAGCTTCCCAGGCGCAAAATGAGACTGGCGGCATAAGGAGATCAAAAAAATGATAGAAAACCAGAAGCTGTATCTGTCGGTAACATGCGGCACTGTCGGCGGCTATCATGACATACTGATCCTGCCCAATATCGTATTCACGCCCAAAACCCATAATAATGGCTATGGGTCCGGTATCGGGGTGGGATGGTGGAAATGGCGCGCTTATATCAACCTGTTTCTGAACAGAAAACCAAAGAAACCCATATTCGATGACAAATTCTAAATTAAAGGAGACATCATGAACGTTATCATATTGTCTGGCAATCTGGGCAATGATCCGGATTCCAAATACAGTCAGGAAGGCATGCATATTGTCACATTTCCAATGGCATTTTCAGCCGGCAAAAAAAAGACCGGATGGATCAGAGTCACCTGTTTTGAGACTGTGGCGGATATCGCTGTGAAATACCTTCACAAGGGAGCCCGAGTTGCCGTTACCGGGGTTATCGATCAGGACAAATGGGTCACGGATAGCAATGAAACCCGTACAGCTATCAAGATCATTGCAAAGGGAATCGATTTCATCAAGACCGACGGCAGAGGCTTTGAAGATAAAAATGGTGGTACCGATAATCATGTCGCACCACCGGACGATGATATTCCACCATTCTGAAAGGAGCATAAAAAATGGCAGAAGAAGCACTGAAAATGATGCCAAATCGAAATGGGCACAGTATCGATCCCCGTTTCATCAAGAATCTCAAGGGAAAGGATTTCGTCCTTTACAGCGGGCTTTTAGACCTGGGCCACCAGATCGGGATTCAATCGATCCATGTCAAGGCAATCCAGTACCCGACCAAGGATAACGGAAATGAAGGGATCTGCAAAGCGATTATCACATCGGTTGATGGTCGAATCTTTACAGAGGTCGGAGACGCCAATCCCAAAAATGTTAATGCGCAAGTCTCGGCCCATGTCCTTCGCATGGCTGCAACACGAGCCAAAGCTCGAGCACTTCGGGATATGACCAATATTGGCATGACCTGTATAGAGGAATTGGGGGATATCGAGACAGTAATTGGAACTGAAGACCCCAAGGTAATCCCGATGAAACCGAAAAATCAAAGGAGTTCCAATGATTCCCCAAAACCCGAAAATTCAACGGCGAAAGCTCCGGGTAACCATCCGAAAAAGACCCAGGGAACGACTGAAGCGAATCCAGCGACGGAAGCTTCGGATGCAAAGATCAGTACCGCCCAGAGAAACGCCATCTTGAGCATCTCCAAGCGCAAAGGATATACCGAAGAGAGTATTATCAATCAGATCAAGGAAATTTTTGGTACTGAAATTATTAATCTTTCTGCAACACAAGCATCAAGCTTCATCAAAAATCTGCAAGCTGCTTAAATCTCTCGTCTAACCTACCCGCAGAAGTGAAAATACATCAACAGGATAGGTGCGTCTTCACTTCTGCATGTCAACGAAGGAGACAATATGAAAATAGAAGCGTTGCGCAATGAACCGCATATTTCGGTATCAAGTATTCAGAAATATATTGATTGTTCATTGCAGTACAAATTCAGCAAAATCGACAAACTGTCACCGGAATTTGTATCCGACAATCTGGTATTCGGATCCTCCATTCATCAGGCGCTGGCAGAATTCAATCAGGAGAGGCTTTCTGGAATACGCATGAAGCTGGAAGACCTGAAAGCCCTGTTTGCAGATATCTGGCATCAAAAAGCCTATGAAAATCCCTGGATCAAGTATTCAACCGGGAAGAATTATCAGAGTTTGTCGAATCTGGGCCAGGATATGCTTGAGGTGTACTATCGCCAGTTATCAGCAAAGGAATTCACCATCATATCCATTGAAGAGCCTTTCAAATTCGAAATCGATGGGCTTGAAGTACCCATGATCGGAATCATGGATTTGGTGGAACAGGATGATCATGACGGTTCAATTGTCATTACCGAATACAAAACTGCCGCCAAAGCCTACGGCCTGGATGATGTGAACCGTAATTTCCAGTTGACCGTCTACGACATGGCAGCCCGCCGCAATGGGTATGCTGGAAAGGAAATCGTGTTCAAGCTTGACACATTGTTAAAGACCAAGTCACCACGGTTCGAGCAATTCTATACCACCCGTGATGAAAATGATGAAGCCAGAGCCATACGGAAGATCAAAAGCGTATGGGAAGGCATACAAAAACAAATTTTCATCCCGAACGATACCAGTTGGAAATGCATCAACTGCGAATATCGAACTCACTGCGACAATCTGTAGAAGGAGGATACATGGAGCTGAATGCGCAACAACTGGCGGCATCGAAATTCAAAACCGGTATCGCCAGTGTACTGGCGGTGCCCGGATCGGGTAAAACCCTCACGATGACCAACCGAATCGCAAACCTGATTCAGGAATATCAAGTTCCTCCGGAGTCGATTCTGGCGTTGACTTTCACTCGCAATGCCGCCAAAACAATGCAGAACAAACTGAAGACGATACTTCATGATGAATTGCCCCGGGTCACACTGTCCACGATACATGCCTGGGCCATGTGGCTGTTGAAGGAGGAGGGCAAGACATTCGATCTCCTGCATGGAAAAGAACAATTGCGATTCATCCGGGCTATCATGCGAAAACACCGGGTGGTCATGTCCCCGGCAATGATTCTGCGGGAAATCAATCTGGCAAAAAACAACCTGATCTTACCGGAAGAAATGAAAGAGCTGTATCCGGGAGATTTTACCATGAACAAAATCATAACGGTCTATGAAACATACGAAAAGGAGAAACAGAAAAAATTCCTGATGGATTTCAACGACCTCTTGTGGGAGGCCTGCAAGCTCTTACAAAGCCATCCCGAGATTCGGGAGAAATACCAATCGATGTTTCAGCATGTTCTCGTTGATGAATATCAGGTGCGACGCCTCGTCGTATAGTTTGAGTGTCACGAAGGTGATTAGGGTTGCTGTCAAAACCCTATGCACGCCGACCTTATCCATGCCGGAAGGCTCGTAGATCCCGAAAGGGAGTGGGGAGTGTAGCATGGTCGGAGGAAGGGCCTATGATGATGAAACCGTTTAGCCATCAAGCTCAGTGCAAGGTGTGCATGGTGAAGCCCATACTGGTTGAAACCTAGTTGTGCGAGGTAATCGTCCCTTACTCCGGAAAACGGTTACAAGCGGAGTATCCAGCCGGACAGTCAGTACTCTTGGTATGCTGACTGAAGACAGCCTGGCGGACGCACCTGAGATGATCAGGTAAAGCAACGGACGGGACACCTAAACACACCCACATTCTCAGCTATATGAAAACGCGTGATGCCCTAAGTTGGTGTGGTCGATTCAATTCGCTCACCAATATGGGTACGGAGTCTTCGTAGTACCCAAAGTCTTGCTGTAATGGTTCAAGGCAGTCCGTAAAACCGGACCTATCCGGAGGGTATAAGCAAAGCGGCGACGCTGGCGAAAGCCCGAAGGGAGAAGGGGGAAGGGAGGCAGTCATACTACCTTTCAACAACCGAAAGTAGATAGTGAATGCTATTGCCAAAAACGAATAGGAAGTTGAATGGAATCCGGCATTGTGTGTCAAATGGTCGGAAAGCAGAAGACCTCTTTAAGATCATTACAACTTGCGAAGATTTATGGATGCAAGCCTACATCAACATCCGAGCCAATAAAGGCTCAATGACCGTTGGAGTAGACCAAAGCACCGCAGACGGATTCAGCAGTGAACTGTCCAAAGTGCTTGTTAATCAACTTAGAGAGGGCAACTTCAGGTTCAAACCTGCACGAAGAGTGTACATTCCAAAACCTAATGGGAAATTGAGACCCCTTGGAATCCCTACATTTCAGGACAAGCTGGTTCAAGAGGTTTGTAGAATGATTATTGAAACTATATACGAACCCCTATTCAGCAATTGCTCATATGGATTCCGCCCAAACCGTTCCTGTCACACAGCTCTACAAGAAGTAAAGAAATGGAATGGTACTGGCTGGTTTATTGAATATGATATCAAAGGCTACTTCGACAATATCGATCATAAAATACTCATGTGCGTGTTGGAGAAGAAAATTGATGATCGACGGTTTCTCAAGCTCATACGTGAAATGCTCAAATGCGGATACATGGAGGATTGGAAGTATAATAAAACCTACAGCGGATCTCCGCAAGGTGGAGTAATTTCACCAATCCTGAGCAACATATACCTGCATGAACTTGATAGATTTGTCGAATCGCTTAAGATGGATTTCAATAAAGAAAACAAACAAAAAAGGCCGAATCCAGAATATCGGGAATTAACCAATGAAAAAGCGTGCATCCGAGAAAAGATCAGACGACGAAAAGAATGGATGAAAACAGGCTTTCAAAAACATGGCAAATGGGAATGTATGCTCAGCGATGAAAAACGAAAGCAAACACAGACCTCCATTATAGAGTTGCAAGATCGGTATAAAGAACTGGATAAAGCGCAAAAGATGATTCCGTCGATAATGTGCAATGACCTGAACTGTAGAAGATTGCGATACGTCCGCTATGCTGATGATTTTCTGATGGGCCTTGTTTGTCACCGCTCAGAAGCAGTAGAAATTATGTCAAAAATTGAGCAGTTCCTCAAAGAAAAACTTAATTTAGAAATCTCTGCTGAAAAGACGGGAATCAAACATGCCAGAGAAGAAGGAACCCGTTTCCTGAGTTATGACATCTTGATATCCAATAATAGAAAACTAAGATGGAAAATAAACAAAGGGATACGATACAAGCAGCGGACGGCGGCAGTCGCAGTGCGATTGGAAGTTCCATTGGAAAAAGTGCAAAAATTTACACAGAAATATGGTGATCTGGCACTGTCAAAAGCTCTACATAGGCCAGAATTGCTGACATTGAGCGATGTGGAATTGGTTCTGAGGTACAATTCAGAACTTCGTGGTATTGCCAACTACTATGCATTGGCTGATGATATTAAAACCAAATTCAATAAAGCTTTCTGGATAGCCCAGACGAGTTTTCTAAGAACATTGGCTAATAAATATCAAACTTCAGTCAATAAAATAGTAAAAAGACTCAAGAAGAAAAATCACTTCGTAATTGTCAGCGATAAAACTGGGACACATAATGAATACCCACTCTTCAAATTGATTGACTTAATTGAACCGAAATCAAGTATTGTAGATCAACAGCCAAAGACCTATCAAGCTTGTACTGAACTTGAAGATCGTCTTGCGGCAAACCATTGCGAGTATTGCGAAAAAGATGGGGGATATTTCGAAGTCCACCATATCCGTAGACTCAAAGATATTGCCACAAAAACAAATGATTGGCAACGAAGGATGATGGAACGCAGACGGAAAACAATGATTCTCTGTATCCATTGTCATCACGATCTACATAACGGAAAACTTTTAGATCTTAGACACATAATAAAGGAAAAGGTATGATGGAGAGCCGTATGCATCGAAAGGTGCACGTACGGTTTGGAGGGGAGTCAACGGTAACCTGTCAAACAGGGTCACGTGGCTTACCCTACGATACCAATCCGGCGCAAATGGAGCTGTTGAAGAACCTGATCGGTAACAATCATGGCTCCAGCTTTTATGTGACCGGGGACGACTGGCAGTCCATCTATGCCTTCACGGGAGCATCGGTATCAAATATTCTGAACTTTCAGCAGATGTTTCCGGGGAGCAAACAATTCATTCTGGATATGAACTACCGGTCAACCCCCCAGATTCTGAAAGCATGTCTGAATCTGATCAAGCATAACGTCAAGAAGATTGAAAAAAAGCTGAACACCCATAATTCTGATGGGGATCAGGTGATGATACTTCAGGCATCAAACGAGGAAGACGAAGCGCTGCGGATTGCCAATGAGGTCATGGATCTGGCAAAGGAATATTTGTACCGGGACATGGCGATACTGTACCGGGCCAACAACCAGAGCCGGGTGATCGAGGAGACACTGTCCAGGGAGAAAATTCCGTATCATATCGAAAATGGAATGACCTTCTATGAAAAGCCCGAGGTAAAGGCCCTGCTGGATTACCTGAGACTGATCCAGGACCCGCATTCGCCAGAAGGTGATGACGCACTCAAGGGGATATTGAACATACCCAATCGATACATTGGCAAACGGTTCATCAACCAGCTTGAGGAATATGCCGATAATCAGGGGAATCTGTATCAGGTGTTAAAAAAGATGCCGGTCGATGTGCCCTATCTTCGAAAGAACATCAGGGAGTTCACGCAACTGATCGACTCCCTGATCAAGAGAAAGGACATAACCGAACCGGCGGAGATGATCCTGATGATCCGTGAAGCACTGGATTACGACAACTGGATCACCGAGGATGATATTCAAAGACCAGATGACAACCTGATTGCCAATATCAACCAGTTACAGATGGCGGCATCAAAGTATCAGACGATTCCCGCATTACTGAACTATGCCGATTCGTTCAAGGAATTGAACCGGAAATCTGAAGACGGGGTATCACTGATGACCATACATAAAGCCAAGGGACTGGAGTTCCCGATTGTATTCTGCATCGGATTTGTGGATGGGGTATTGCCAAACTGTCAGGGAGATGTCGAGGAAGAACGCCGAATTGCCTTTGTGGGGATATCGAGAGCCATGAAGCTCTTGTACCTGTCGTATTCAACATCCTATCTGGGAAGAGCGGTGAAAATATCACCATTCCTGGAAGAAATATTGGGAAAGAAATAGCTTTTGCATATAGGTTAACCTGGCGCTGGATAAGATCCCAGTGCCAGATTTACTTTTTTTTGCTGGAAATGGACAACTTGAAAGGACTGGAGTGCAAATGGTAGAAAAAATAGATAAATCAAGCTGGAGCACAATTTTGGATCAAATCCCGGTCGGCATAACGCTAACAGATATTAATGGACAAATTTTGTATTACAATAAATACAGTTCTGAAGTGGTTGACAGGAAACCGGAATATATCGGAAAGGATATCAGGCACTGTCATCAGAAACAAACCAGTATAGATAAAATTGTTGTGGTGTTGTCAGAAATCAAAAATGGACAGCGGCAAGATTACTATTATGAATCAAAACGTGGTGGAAAAACCCTTGCTGTGACGATTTCACCGTTTAGGGTTGACGGAAAGATGATTGGGTTTATTCAGAGCTTTGTTGTCAAACGAAATCTGGTGCGTTAATGGATGTCTCATATACTATAGAAAGATGCCTGAACTGCCAACAGCGACTTTGCATTCCGATGCAGAAATTGATTTTTGGTGTTATTTACCCGGTCTACCTACGTTTCGTCTTCGAATGATGAGGGATGATCGCTATATTGAGAGACTTCTGCGGATGGAACAGATCTTCTGGGAAGATTTTCAGAAGATGAGCCAAGTAACCTCTTAAAATAATAAGGATGAATCATGCCTAATGGGGAATCGAAAAATTGGATGCGTTTTCTAATCACATTAGCCCAACTTCATGGTTAATAAAAATATAAACTGCAAAATCGGTGGGTTAATGTGGCACCAAAACGGTTTTAGGCACTACAGATTTTTTTGGGGGGGCTGAAACGAGAACAACGAACTGGTTCTTATCAGAGGATTGTCTTACTAATTTTACCTGGCCTGTGGGAGAGTCCGAGAGCATCGTAGATTTCGATGTGGCAGTCTTCTGGTTTAGCGGTTTTTCGAATGAATAGCATCTTTCCGTCTGAACGCTTTATGGAAGTCGTCACTCTATAGTGAGTAGAAAGTCTGCTGCGGATCGTTGACCAACTATGAGTTATGCCGTGTACTTTGAGCTTCAATCGAATCGAATGAAGAACATGATAAGCAAGGACAGTTATAAATAGATGACCGTCACATCGATATTCAGTTTGATGATGCACCGGCCTGAGTCCAAATTCGGACTTCATCGACCGAAACGCGTCCTCCAGATCGAGGAGCATGGTGAATATGTCAAACACTTCCTTTTCATTCTGATCTGCAAGGTTGGATCGAAGCACGTAATATCCACTGGTGTCATCAACCTGCTTCATCCGCCAAGTGATGCCGGACACATTCCCGGTT
>Ga0351892_10060_pt3 | contig 43098 bp, 30 predicted proteins | sample TotcelFGM3001K14_FD_206763 | JGI IMG/M metagenome (GOLD analysis project Ga0351892, IMG submission 206763) | Enriched cells from coal bed in the Powder River Basin, Montana, United States - Total cells FGM rep3 HSBNCT.FGM.300.1.K14 ... | reverse complement strand
TGCCGTCAATCGCGGGAATGCTCACGGGGCCGGCGAGAACGCCGGTGAGCATGCCCGAAGCCTCGGCCATGCTTGTGCCCGCTCCGATGGAGAGGCCAAGCATGCCCGTCTCACTCAGGACGACCCTTGAACCCGGGGCTGCCGCGCCCTCGGGAACATCGAGCCTGATGCCCCTGACTTCCAGCGTGAGCTTTCCGCTGAGCGTTCCAACGGCCATGGCGATGGAGTTGTTGAAAGCGATGCCGCTGCTGTCGTATCCGGCGAAATTGAGGGTGTAGTTGCCGTCGCTGGTGAGGTTGACGTTGCCCCTCCACATCTTGTCGCCGTAGAACTTCTCCATCTTGATGGGTGTGGTGACTGAGCCCAGTGTGGTTCTGAAGATGGGACCGACCCAGTCGAAGCCCTCCATCGCGAGCGTGGCGTCGTTCAGACCTACAGCGTAGACGTTGGCGAAGTTGTCGGAGACCTGGTTCTGGTGAACGGCCACTTCGAGGCTCGGAGGAACGAAGTCCTGGCTGAGAACGTAGCGCAGGTTCACGGCTCCGCCCGGGTTGTTGTTGGTGACTATGAGGTAGGTTGCGTCGCCTGCAAGCCCGAAGCTTCCGTTGTAGAAAGAGTCAAGCGTAACATCGGTCACCGAGAGCAATTCGCCCGTTGCTTCGTTGAAGGCGATGGCTTTGGCCTCCCAGCGGCCCGCAGTAGCGCTCTCGCCGCCTGAACCGTCTGAGTACTGCCCGTTGAACAGGACTTCGTCCTCATTTCCGGTGAGGTTGCGGAAGTAGCAGTACTGGGCGGCCCAGATGGGAGCCGCCATTGCGCTGAGAGGAGAGGAGATGGTGACCGGGAATGGGTACGTGGTGAGCTTGTTGGTGAAGGCGGCCTGCTGGGTGGCGTGGCCGAAACCCTCTTCAGGCGTGCCCACCAGGAAGTCGTACATGTAGATGCCGCCCGCGTAGTCGCTGAGGAAGCGGTGGTTCAGGTTGCAGATAAGGTAGTCCCAGTAGAGGGGCACCACTTCATCCTGAACTGCCGTCTCGGGCGCTGCCGAGGGGTTCAGGGCGAGGGCGATGTTCAGCATCCCGGTGGTGTCGCCCTGGGCGATCGCCTGAAGGACGGACACACCCGCGCGCTGGCGCAGGTACATGAAGAACAGGAACTGCTGCCCCCTGGAAGCGCTGAAGTCGAGTCCGCCGGAGCCTGCCTGGGCGTTCACCATCTCGCTGTAAGGGGCTTTTTCGAAGTCGCCCAGTAGCTTCTCATGGCCGTAGGAACCGGTGGTGGTAAAGCCGAAGCTCTGGTACTGTGCGACCTCGGCCATGCCCCTGATGACCCAGGGCTCTTCGGCGGTGTTCCGGCTGTAGCGGCAGAGCGCCGAAAGGCCGTTGGCCAGGTTCCACTGGCGCATGGAAACCGCGTGGACCAGCAGGTTGGGGTTGTACCCGAGGGCGTGGGCGTTGAGGTAGAAGACGTCGCGTGCGTTGAATTCGCCCTGAAGGTCCGCGGGGTTCACGTGGTAGAACTGGTTGCGGGCGGCAAGTGTGCCCTGTCCGGCGTTGTACTTCGTGGGGATGGCCGAAATGGCTATCCAGATCTTGTCCTCACCGGGGACCGTGAGCACCGGTTCGCCCCAGATGGCGGTGACAGAACCCCACACGGTGTTCTCGAACACCTCGGTAAGGTTTTCGAACTCTGCCATGGTCATCATGTCGCCAATGATGCCAACGTCCCATCCGAACTTCTTGTGAAGTGATTCGGTACCGTTGAGAAGCGAATCGAGTTCGAGTATTCCGCCGCCCTTGGCGTCCACCCAGCAGGTGTCCTGCACCAGCCAGAGGGCATGGGGTGTCTCGGCGAGCACTGTGAACTGCCTGGACTGGGCGGGGTCTGCAAACTCCGACAGGTCAGGCACCAGAAGGTTGACCTTGTCGCCTACCCCCTGGGCGTTCGCCGTGCTGAAACCGAGAAGCGGCATCAGGATCGCGGCCAGGAGAACGATAAACGCTCCACTGCCCCTTCCTGAAGTGGTTCTCATGTTAACCTCCTCTTTGCTGTCTGCGGTCGTTGCCGCACTGTGGGATCTATTTTCTGCGGACCCTGAAGCGGGTCCCCGGGTTCGGTATTCCTTTTCCTTTCCGGTGTGCGACCTACCAATCATCGTTTGAGCCTCCCGTGCCTCCGCCTTCAATGGTCTGTATCATGGTCTGCCAGTTTCGGAACGAGACCTCGCCGGGAACGGTCGAGTAGACCTGGCGGAAGTCGCCGCTGGAGTTCAGGTCGGCGAAAACGAAGGACATCGTGGTCCCCTCGAAGTAGTCCCAGACCTCGTAAGGCACATGGGTCGTGGTGAAGGGGCTTCGCTCGATGTCTCCCGGCTCGCCGAAGCGTATCAGGACCCTGCCGCGGTCGGTGCGCCAGCCCGGAACCTCCATGTGCATGTACCGCTCGGCTGTGCGGCACCGGGCCTCGAAAGCGGCCCGTTCGCCCGGAGAGCCCTGCCAGTACTGCAGGAAGTAGGCGGCGCGTCCCGGTTCATCGAGCCTTCCGTAAAGGTCGGCCTGAGCGCCGGTGAGAAGCACGGCGAACTCGTCCAGACGCTCGGGGGTCCCGGTGAGCACCGGCGGCGAATCGATCCGCAGTGCCTCCCCCGCCACGTCTATGAGCATGGGTTTGGTGGTCATGCTGAGAGTGTCGCCGTTACCGTCGGTGTAGAGGATGAAAAGCGTGTAGAGGCCTGAAACCCTGGCGGGCTGGAGGTCGAGGCTGTCCACCAGGCTCACGGAGTTCATTCCCAGAGGGATCGCGAACGACTCACCCGGTCTGGCGAAAACCACAGCTCCGTCGGGGGCCGCGATGCCGGTCTGCCGGTGAAGTGTTCGTCCGCCGAGGTCGTAGAGTTCCTGGTAGGTGTACACCCTGGTTTCGGAAGGCACGCTGAAGGTGTTTGATGCTGCGGGAAACACTATCAGACCGCCCTTTTTAAGGGTGCTCTCGCTCCCCGCGACGGCGGGCATTAGTGTCCTGGCAAGCTCGAGCTCGCTGAAATGGCCTGGTCCGGACAGAGTGATGGCCCTCACTGCGGTTCCAACAAGACCGTTCAGCTCATCGGTGACCGTCACCGTGAGAACATGCTCACCGGGCTGCGCGGGAAGGATCACCGCATTCAGAGCGCTGCGCTCGGGTGCCCATTCGATCTGGGAACGCCAGGCGTCCAGGGCGAGAGTGTCCCCCGATGCTCCGGTCAGGACAACCACCGTTGTGAACGAGGAGACGCCGGCTTCATCGCGCGACAGGTTGCCCAGCGGAACCTCCTGGTAGACCTCGAGCATCAGGTCTTCGCTGGCTCCGCACCGGAAAAGTGCGGTGTCGATTGAGAACCGCACGTCCCCCCTTCCCGGCGTCGCGAACTGACCGGCGAAGCTGGCGGCAGTAACCGCAAGCAGCAGTGCAAAGGCCCTAAAGAACATACCATGCCTCCCCGAGGCTGAAGGCCCGGTTCACGTCCTGCCAGTCGCCGTCGAGCTCGTAGAGCCCGTAGCCGAAGCGGTCGATGAACAGAAGGGTGAGCCTGGGATTGAACCAGGTCCAGATCTGGAAAGGATAGCCCTCCAACTGGAAAGGGTGGTTCTCGACCATGTCGGGCTCGCCGAGTTTGGCCCATGCCACGCCCATGTCGGTCAGGATGCCCCTTGTCACTCCGGATGTGAAGGACCTTTCGATGTAATCCAGTCTTCTGCGGTAGGTGTCGAGGTATTCGTTCTCGCGTGTCGAGGGGTTGGGGTCGCGGCGAAGCCAGAACTCGCTCATCACGGCCTGTCTTTCCCCCGGGTTGCGGGCGCTCTGGAGCTCGGATATCTCCCGTGAGGAGGCGATCGGTCTTACAAGGGTAACCGTCTCGGTGGGGTCGTCCCCCCATAGGTCCCAGGATGAGAGAAGCCTGATGGAACTGGTGGAGGAGGCCATCACTTCAGACACTTCTCCCAGCGCGGCTGTGTTAACCCTGTAAACACCCCTCTCAAGGCCACCCAGGGAAAATGAACTGGAAAAGGACGCGATGCCGTCGGTCTGACGGGCAAGGTCCATCCAGCCCTCCCTGATGACCTTCAGGTCATGGTCGAGGACCGCATACGCGGCCCGGACCTCTCCGGAACCCGCGGGAGGGTAGACGTCCCAGACGATGCTAACACTTCCCGTTGCCCTTACCGTACCCGAAGGCGTGAGCCTGAGTCCCGATGAAGACCACGTTTCAGTGCTGGCGCTGTCTATCACCACATCCACCCTCTGTGAGACCGTCTCGCCCGTTTCAAGGTCGAGAAGGCTTGTTCTCAGTGCGTGTGTGCCTGTGGAGAGGTCGCCGAAGAGCAGTTCCTCGATCACGGGAAAGTCGCTCTCACTCACGTCCGCCCCTGCCCTGGCATAGCCGCCGTCCATCTCTGCGGTTATCTCGTAGCGGTAGATGCCCTCGCCGCCGGAAAGGACCGGCAGAAGGTCTACCCGTTCGATAACCACGGTGACCATGGCCGATCCGTTGGTCCCGGGACCCGAAGGCACCGTGGTCCAGCTTACGGCGAAAGCGGTCAGAGCTGCCAGAACCGGAGACAACGTCACTTCTCGATCACCTTTTCCGCTCGGGGGGGGCAGTGCCCCCCCCTGTTGCTCAGTTCGTCAGAACGCAACGCCCAGACTGGCCCTGTGGACCATTTCGAGGCGGTTGAAGTCCTGATAGGCGTAGTCGAGGGAGAGGGTGGTTCCGCCCATGGGGATCCGGAAACCGGCGCCCGCGGCAAGACCCTCTTCATCGGTGTTCACCCTGTAGCCGCCCCGAAGGGCGAACATGTTGTTGAACCAGTACTCGGCGCCCATGTTCACCTGCTCGAGGTTGTCGGGCGGGTGAACACCGTCGACCTCGACGGTGATGTGGTGGTTGGCGCTCTGCAGGACATCCATGGCCATGCCGAGCTTGAAGGTCATGGGCATGGTGTAGGAATTGTAGACCTGAGTGGAGTCGCCGCCGCTGAAGTACGTGGTGTACTCGCCGTCGGGCGTGAGCTCGGGGCCGAAGTGCTGGATGGTCATGCCGATGCGAAGCGTCTTGAAGCCTGTGTCGTACAGGGTGCCAAGGTCTACCGCAAGCCCGCCGGCGGAGACGTCGTCCCACGTTTCCCTCACGTACTTCACCGTGAGCCCGGCGCTGAACCGGTCGGTGAGCATGCGGGAGAAGGAGAGGCCCGCGACCATGTCGGTGCAGGTGAACGTCTCACCCGTACCGCCGGGCTGCTCGACGGTAGTGACATCCATGTCGCCGCTGGAGAGAAGACCGAACTGGAAACCGAAGGTTCCCACCCCGGGCCGCTCGTAGGTGACTATGCCATTGCCGTAGAGAACGTCAGCGTAGAGCTGGGTCCCCGAGAACTGAACCTGTGTGCCGGTGACCTTTACAAGGGCACCCGGGTTCCAGTAGGCAGCGCTGGGGTCATTTGCCGTGGCGATGAATGCGCCGCCCATGCCCACACCCCTGGCGCCGACTCCTATCTGAAGGAACTGGGCGCCGGCGGTGCCGACCTTGGCGAAGGAAGAGGCTTCCGCATCGGCAGGGAGCAGCAGGAAGGCAACCACCGCCGCTGCCAGGATCGTTCCAGTGAGCTTCATGGTTATCCTCCTTTCCCTACTTGATGATGGCAAATTTGCCGATTGTGAAGTCAGTCTCGTTTTCCACACGGTACACGTAAAGACCGGACACCACGTCCTGCTCGTTCCTGGAAACGAGGTCCCAGTACTCGGTGCCGACCTCTCCGCTGTAGTCCCGGTGTTCGAGGGTGATCACATGGTTTCCCGCCAGGGTGTAGATGTGGATGTTGCACATGGCCGGAAGGTTGATGAAGGCTATCTTGTTGAAGTAGGTGGCTTCCCACGCGGCGCTTCCGCGGTAGGGGTTGGGAACCACTGCAACATTCTCGGTCCAGTTGGAATCGGTATCCCAGCTGGGTACCACCGCCAGAGGTGTTCCCTGGATGGTCTGCTTGTAGTTGGAGCGGGTGCTTTCCACCATTGTCTCGGCGTCGTAGGCGCACACAACGTAGAAGTAGGGGAAGCCGTTGGTGACCGTGTTGTCGGTGTAGCTGTAGGTTCCGGCGCCTGCGACAGTGTGCACGAGTTCCCAGTTGCTGGGAGCAAAGGTGGCCCTGTACACGTTGTAGCCGCCGAAGGGGCTGTAGCTCTCCGCGTTGGCTCCCCACTCGAGATGGACCGCCCCGTCCTGGGCTTCGTAGAAGAGGATGGGGGTGGGCGGAAGCTGGGGAACACCCCAACCGCCGTCACGGTAGTAGGCGTCAAGCATGTTGTCGGCGGCCTCGCGAAGGCCGTCGAGACCGAGCCCGACGATCCAGCCGCCAACCACATTAAGGCTGTCGCCGGATTCAAGGTTCACCGGACCCATCGTGGGCAGGAAACGGTAGTCGAACACGGGGTACCCGAGGGCGATGGGGTTGTCGTAGACGAAGGGGAAGGGGCCCGGGTTCTGTGCCACTCTGGCGTTCCATGTATTGGGGTTGCCGACCCAGTTCTCGAGGTAGGCTGGGCCGCTGAACTGGCCGCTGTTGTCCGGGAAGACGCCCCACATGTACGCGTAACGTTCCGCATCCTGGCCGGGATCGCTCTCCCAGTTCCACCAGGCGTGGCTGAGAGGGATGGGGACGCCGTACACATCGATGGGTCTCTCGATGGTGCCGTCGGCCTTCTTGATCCAGTAGTCCATCAGGCGCCAGCCGATGAAACCGACCACGGGGGGGTTGAGTTCCTGTTCGCCCGTGTCGTCGGCGGAGCTGCCGGTGCCGTCGCCGTCCCACATGACGCTCATGTTCCGGGGAACCACTGCGTAGGTTGTGTCGCCCACGTTGTGGAGCCAGTAGTTCTCGGGCATGCCGTCAGCGAAACGGAGAAGACCGTTCTCGGGGATGACGGAGTAGATGGTGTCGGCGTCCGTGAACCTGAAGAGGATGGTGAAGTGGTCGGAAACGCCGTTGCCGTCAACGTCGTTGTCCATTATCCCGTCGGCGCCCAGGTAGTTGTAGTGGTAGAACACGTTGTTGGGGTCTTCGGGGTCGAGGGGGCTGTCGGCATTCTGGCGGTAGGTGTAGATGTCCTGTGATGAGGCCGTCGTGCCGTCCTGGAAGATGTACTCGAAGGTGGCGTCGGGGTCGTTGCACCAGATGGCGTGGCCGTCGTAGTACACCATGTCATCGATTGCGGCCTCGACAGGGTCGATGGAGGCAACGTCGCAGTCTCCCCTGATGGCGACGAGAAGGCCGTCGAGGGAGGTGAGACCTGTCTCGTTGTACTCTGAGTTGAATGTGAGGATGAAGTGGTTGGCTATGAAGTCGTTGAAGCCGGGGGTCCCCCATCCGAAGTTGTACTCGTAGATACCCATGCCGTAAGGTGTCTCACCGTTGGCGGTCGACCAGTCATCGTATCCGTACTGGGACTGCTCGAGAGCGATGGGGCCGGGAACAAGCTTGATGGTCGGGAAGCCGTCGGTGGGACGAAGCTCCCAGTCTCCGTAGTCGGAGCAGCTGGCATGCGGGATCCCGGGCTCACTAACGGCGGTCCAGAAGTCGCCGCCCCAGAGATAGCTGCTTCCCTGGCCGCCCGGCCATTCCATGCTGGGATAGTTGCTCCACGGGTCGCCGAACATGCCGTAGTTGAGGAAGGCCGACCACAAATTGGACAGATTGTGCAGTGTCCACACCGCTGGCGGACGGGCATCGGTTTCTCCGTCCGGTCGAGCGATTTCGCGAATCTCCGCGGTAAAACCGGGGACGGCGAACGCCAGCAGCAGGAACAGTATCATGATCCTGCTGAACCTTGTGTTCCTCATACCCTCAGTCACCTCCTGTTCCTGTCCTGACCGGAGTGCTCACCGGTCATCCGTTTGCTGTGAATGATTCCGCTCATGCTTCTTTACCTCTCAGTTCGTGAGTACGAAGCGGTAGGTCAACGAAGTCCAGACTCCCACCGGAACGCTGTTGTTCCGGGCAGGGGTCCACCTTGTGTTGCGCGCGGCGTTCATGGCGGCCTGGTCAAGGCTGCCCACGCCGCTCGAGTTGTAGAGCTGGACATCGGCGACCGTGCCGTCAGCCCTGATGTAAAGCCAGAGCGTCACGTTTCCCTCGACGCCGGCCTGCCTTGCCATGTCGGGGTAGGCGGGCATGGGCTGGTAGGTGCACACCGGAAAGACCTCGACCGGCATGAACCTGGGGGGGCCGATCTCGTCGCCGCCCTGCTGGGCGAGCTCTTCCGTCTGCTGGAAGGTCGAGACCTCGCTGAGACCCTCGGTGTCTTCGCTGAGGGAAAGGGTGACCTCGATCTGCTGGATGACCTCGAGGGCTTGCTCTTCGAGTGCTTCGCTCTCCTGTTGCACTTCCTCTTCCTGCTCCTCCACCTCGTCGTCAAACGCCAGGTCGGCCTCGACGGCCTCCATCTCGCTGTCGGAGGTGCGTGTGGAGAGGCGCCCGAGCTCGCTTGAGGGGATGAGCTCGAACATCACTATCAGAGCCATGAGGCCGAAAGCAAGACCCCATTCTATGCCCAGGGAGGACTTCTCACGAAGCTGCGCGTTGGCCTGTGTCAGCATTCCCCTCCCCTCAGCGCCCGAGGCTCAGCTCTTCAGCATTGAACTGTATGCTGTAGAGCTCCTCGAACCGAAGTGCGTTGAAAAGACCGATGATGTCGCTCATGGGAACTCTGGCATCGGCGTTGAGCACTATGACGTCAAGTCTTTTGTTCTGCTCGCGCCAGAACTTGTCGCTGAGCCTCTTCAACTGCTCGGCGACCTGGTTGAGCGGAAGGTCGTAGTCGCCTATGCGGGCCACAACGGGGCTTCCCGCTTCACCGGGGGTCACCTGTTTGAGCCAGACCGCCACCATGAGGTTCTGCTTCCCGAGTTCGCTCATGACCTCGGGGTGGGCCTGGGGAAAACGGATACGAAGTCCCCCCTCATCCTTGAAAATGGTGGTGGCCATGAAGAACACCAGCAGGAGGAAGACGATGTCGGCCATGGTGCCGGTAAAGATCGTGCCGGACACCCTGATGCGTCTTTTTACCTTCATTACGCACCACCCCCCAGTCTTTCCTGCGTAGTGATGCCGGTACGGCTGACCCCGTTGCGCCGAAGAGTGTCCAGCGCCCTGATCATGCCGTTGTAGTCACAGTCCGGAAAGAACTTGAGTATGACGACAAGTTCGCTCTCCCGTACCACCGAGGCGATGTCGCCCTGCCTGGCGTCGGCCAGGACCAGCGTGTCGCCGAAGGCGACCTCGCCGAAGAAGGGGTCGGTCACCATGGGTACCGACGCGCCAAGCCTTCTGCGGATCACTCCCTCGCGAAGAACCGGAGTGAGGTTCTCGGCGGAGACGGCCGAGGTCAGGTTTGCGTAGGTGCCAGCCGATACTCCCTTCGCCACCTCGAGGTTCACAAGAAGGCGCCTCGTGGTTGCGGACATGGCTTCCACCCTGTCCGCGGCCAGTGTCATGATCCCGTCCTGCAAGCCGGGATCGCCAAGACTTACATCCTCGCCTGCCCTGGCCCTCTGGAGGGGGCCGTCGGGGGGGGCCTGGTCGATAAGGGCCACATACTCGTCCTGACCCCACTGCTTGATGGTCATCACGAGCCTGTTGTTCTCGTCGATCACCACTTCTTCGGTCTGCTCATCGGGTTTTTTGGGCAGCTTGTAGCTGATGCCCCTCTGAACCTCGAAGGTGGTCGTGACAAGGAAGAAGATCAGCAGCAGGAACGCAATATCGGACATGGAGGCATCTGGGATGGCTCCTGTTGCCCGGGGTCTTTCCTTGCGCATGCGTTCTCCTTACCCTACAGCTGCTTGAGATGCTCCATATCGGCCAGCTGGTCGACAAGGAACATGCTGGCTTCTTCCATGTCAGTTACGAAACCGCCGATGCGTGCGATGAAGTAGTTGTTCGCCATTTGTATGGGAATGGCAATGATGAGCCCGGCTGCGGTGGTGATGAGAGCTTCCTGGATACCACCGGCCACAAGGCTCGCCTCAACGTTCTTCGCCGCCGCGATCTCAGCGAAGGCCCTGATCATGCCCGACACGGTTCCGAGGAACCCGAGCATGGGGGCGATGCTGGAGACGGAAGCAAGTACCACAAGGCCCTTCTCGAGGTAGGCCATCTCGATGCTGCCCGAGCTTTCGATGGCTTTCTCGACATCCTCAAGACCCTTGTCGCGACGGAGCAGACCGGCCCTGAGTATGGCGGCCACGGGGCCGCGTGTCCTGTCGCAGAGGTCTTCGGCGCCCTGAAGGTCGCCCTTGCGGATGTAGCCGCCGAGCTGTTCAAGAAGCTTGGCAACGTTCTGATTGGCCTTGCCGTAGGTGATGAACCTCTCGATGGTCACCGCGATGCCCAGAAGAAGGGACAGAAGAAGGGGCCACATGAAGGCTCCGCCGGCGATGAAAAGGTCTTTGAGGTCCATGCTTGCGCTCTGCTGCCTGGGAACCTCTTCCTCGGCGGGAGCGGTTTCGGCGGGAGGCTCAGCGACTGGAGCTTCCTCTTCGACAACCTCGGCCTCCTCGGTGGTTTCCTCGACTGGTCCGGGCTCTCCCTGCGTCGCCTGAGCGAATGCCAGGGGCGCCAGAAGCAGCAGGAGAACCATCAGGATATTTCGCATATGCAGTCTCTCCCGGGTTGTGGACGGGCCCCTGGGGGCCCGTCCCATGGTGTTTACCACTCGAACTCAAGGCCGAAGCGGAGCTGGCGCCTGGCGTCGTACGCGTCGGGGGTTCCGTAGGAGCCCCTGGGGTTGTGATCGGGTTCGCCGTTGCCGTCCTGGTCGGCATCGTACCATGCCGTGTCGATGATCCGGGCGACGTTGGTCCTGTCGAAAAGGTTCCGCACCCAGACGCTGAGGTCGACGGAGGTGGCGCCGATCCACCAGGTCTTGTTCACCTTGAGGTCGGTCGTTTCGGTCCAGGGCATGCGGCGGCCGTTGATCTCGGGGTCGGCCGTTCCCTGGGCGCTTGCGGTGTAGGGGTAACCGCTGCCGTAGCTGAACTGAATCGTGGCGCCGAAGCCCTCGAGCCAGTGGTTTGCGCCCCACAGCGGGCCCTCGCCCCTGGGAATGCGGAAGTCGAAGTTGGCGTTGACGGCGTGGCGCTGGTCCCAGTTAAGCGGGCTCTCGCGGCGGGGGATGACCCAGCCCGCCCAGTTGTAATCGTAGTTCTGTCTGGCGCTGGAGCTCTTGCCCCGGGCGATGGAGTAGGTGTAGTTGGTGTTGAAGCTGATGAAGTTGGAGGGCCGTCTCATCAGTGAGAACTCGGCGCCCCTGACGTTTCCGTAGTCGGCGTTGATGAACAGGTCGTACGAGTCGACAGCACTGAAGAAGTTCTTCTGCATGTCGGTGAGGCCAGTGATGTCCTTGTAGAAGCCGGTGACATCAAGAAGGGTGATGTCGTCGAACTGGTGCTTGACGCCCATCTCGTAGGCGATGGTCTCTTCCGGGGCGAGGTCGGGGTTGCCGATGATGGGGAATGCCCCTGTGAGGTCGAAGTTCGAGCCGTCGTAGAGGTTCGAGAGCTGGGGCACCTGGAAGAAGTGGCCGTATGTGAAGTGAAGAACGTCGCGCTCGGTTATGGGGTGGCTGAAGCCCACCCTGGGGCTGAGGTGGTACTTGGCGCTCACGCTCACCGGGTTGCGGATGTAGTCGGGGTCGCCGGGGTTGGCGTCGGGGTTCACGGGGTCGGTGAGGTCGGCGGGGTAGTCGTCGAAGTTGGGGTCGAAGTAGTCGAACCGCACGCCTGCGTTCACTATCATGCCCCTGAACTCCATCTTGTCCTGCGCGTAGGCTGCGAACTGGTGCGGGAAGTGATGGTAGTAGGAGGAGTAGATGTTGCCACCGCTGGCGGTGTCGATGTCGTAGTTGTAAATGTCGTAGTAGTTGCCCTCGATGCCGAACTTGAGCTGGTGCTGCTGGTTCACCTGGCTCGTGAGGTCGACCCTTGCGGTGCTGGTTGTGCTGTAGCTGTCCAACCAGGCAAGCCTGGAGGCGCCGGAGCGGTAGTAGCCGTTCGAGTCGAGCACCCTGGTCGGGGTGTAGGCCAGCCAGTCCTCAAGTGTCCAGTCCTCGCCGAGCCAGCCGCCTTCCGGGTCGCGGATCTTGTAGGCGAACTCGTAGTTGTACTGGTTGACCTTGAACTCGAGGAAGCTTGCGTCGCTGAGGGTCTGGGTGAGGTTGATGCCATAGCTGAGGTTGGTCCAGAACCTTGTGGGAAGCGCGTAGGCGATGGACTGGCCCAGGATGGTATCGCCGCTGTTGGGGTCGATGTAATCCTGCTCGAAGAGGTTGTAGGCCCACCCGTACTGGGGGGTGGTGCTGTAGAAACCCGCTTCCTGCTCGCGGAAGGTTGTCGTGAGGTTGATCTTGGTGCGGGGCGTGGGGCGGATCGTCAGTTTGCCGTTGCCGGCCCACTGCTCGTTCCAGTTCCAGTTCCTGCTGCCGTAGTTGCCATCGGCCCCGCCGCCGGTCTGAAGCCACTCAATGCTTCCGAAAAGCCGGATGTCGCCGCCCACGTTGAGGCCCATGGCGGGAAGGAGGAGCTGGGTGATGGGCTCGGGGCCGCCGATGGAGGCTTCGGCGTTGAGCCTGGCCTCGGAGAACATGGCGGGCTTGTTGCCCGCGAATTCCTGAACGCCCTCGAAGTTGCTGCCGGCCCACCAGGTGCCCGGGTAGCCCCAGCTCCAGTCGGAGGCGAGGCCGAGGGACTGGAAGTCGTTGCCGTTCATGGAGAGTGAACCGGAGTAGCTGCGGCCGCCCTCGCGGGTGACCACGTTGATGATGCCGGACTGCGCGTTGCCGTACTCTGCGCCGAAGCCGCCCGTGATGATGGAGGTTTCGGCCACGGCGGAGAGGGGGATGCTGGCGTCGTAGACGTTCGTCTGGGGGTCCATCTGGGCGACGCCGTCAACGATGTAGGCCACTTCGCCGGAGCGGCCGCCCCGGATGCGGAGGGTTCCGCCCTGGGTGCTCGTGCCGGCCTGCTGGCTCACGATGTCGGCCACGCCCGCGACGGGCATGGTCTTGATCTCGTCCCGGCTCACCACGGACACGTTGGCGGACTGACCCATCATGATCATGCCGCGCTGGTCCGTAACGGTGACGACCGTGCTTCCCACGGTTACCGGGTTGAGGGTAAGGTCCACCCTGGTGGTCATGTCCACCAGTACCGAAACGCCCTGCATGGTCTGATCGCCCATGCCCACCATGCGCCCGATAACGTCGTAGTTGCCGGGCTGGAGGTTGATGATGAAGTACTCGCCGTTCTGGTCGGTCATGGCGCCGTAGCTGGTTCCGACGATCATGACCGTGGCCCCGATAAGGGGGGTTCCGGAGGCGTCGGTGACACGGCCGGCTATCTTGCCGGTCGTAGCGGCCATTGCGGAAACGGCCATCAACAGCACCAACGCGAAGGTAATCGTACTCGCTCTTCTGGGCACCGTTGCAGCTCCTTTCAAATTTAGGTTACCAAAAACCCCGCGCCCGTTCCGAAGGTACTGAAACCACTCCTTCCTTCCTTCGGAAAGGGCAATTACACCAACTTCACCGGGATTCACCCGCTTCTCTATTTCAATGCCGTGCAAACCAATATGGCTGCACACCCAAAAACGCGTGCCGCCCCTCGGAAACGAGAATACGAAGGGGTGAAAAGCGTGTCAAGCCGTGCCCTGGAACACCGGACGAGAAAACCGGATAAAGATGTTTCAAAATCGGGCTCTTCCGAGATTTGCGTACATGGGATGATTGAATGAGAGTGGACATGACACTATACTTCAATGGCAAACAACCACGTAAGTCATTGAAGGAGTGCCATGTCCACGAGCCTATTATACCATGCCCAGGATCTGAAGGGAATACATCATTCCCGGACCGAATTCACGGAAGGCAGAACCGTCTTTCACGCCGTCGTCTCGAACGGCTGCTGCAGGTGTTCCAAGTGCGGATCACGCAGGGTAGTGCAGTCAGGCGGTGTGTACAGGGAGTTCAAGCTTGTTCCCACGGGAACCAGGAAGAACCATCTCCGACTTTACATCCCCAGACTCGTGCGCAGGGAATGCGGGGTGGCCAGACAGGTGGATCTGCCCTTTGCCGACAGGCGGAAGGGTTACACCAGAGCGCTTGCCAGATACGTCCTCAGTCTGTGCCGATTGCTTCCACTCAAAACAGTGGCGGAGCTTTGCGGTCTCTCCTGGAACACGGTGAAGGAGATCCACAAGGCGGGTCTGCGCCGGAAGCACCGGCGAAGCAAGCTTGGGGGTGTTCGAATCATCGCGATCGATGAGGTCTGCGTGGGGCGTCCCAGGAAGTATCTGACGCTGGTCATCGATCTTGAGAGCGGCGAAGTGCTCCACATAGGACGGGGCAAGGGAGGGGCTTCCCTGAAGCGCGTCTGGCCCGCAGCGGGACAAGGATTCACGCGGTATGCACTGACATGGCATCAGGATACATGGCAGCTGCGGAGGAGCATCTTCCAGAGGCGAAGATGATATTGGATCACTTCCATCTCGTGAAGTACATGAATGACAAGCTGTCGATGCTTCGTTGTCAGCTCTTCGCGAAGGCGGGTGATGAAGGGAAGAGGCTTCTGAAGGGAACGAGGTGGCTGTTGCTAAAAAGCAGGGCACATCTTGGAAGAAGCGCTCTCTTCGATCTTGATGAGGCTTTGAGGTGTAATGAACCCCTTTACATTGCCTACTACCTGAAGGAAGAGCTTGCCTCGCTCTGGTCTCTGGGAAGCAAGGCAGAAGCAGAGGAACATCTTGAGAACTGGCTGCTCAAGGCTGCCAACTCGGGTGTTGGTATGCTCAAGAAAGTCAGCAAGTGGCTTGGCAGAGTGAAGGACAAAATCCTGAACTGGTTCGACTGTCCCATATCATCGGGCAAACTCGAAGCATTCAATGGACAGATCAGACGACTCTTGAAGAACACCTGTGGCCTGAGGGATCAGGAGTACCTGTTCCTCAGGATTCAAGACCTCGTGGACGCAAAATTATGAAGAGCGCTATTATCGATAACGTGACATGCACAATAGCGACAACACTATGGCGCCTGCAATGAGCATTTAATTGGACAGTCACATCCATGCATTACTGTTGACTATAGAAATGCAAATGCCCATTGCAGGCAGAAATAGTGCTACATTAGTCGTTGGCGGCAATCATGCAAGCATAATTATTCGCAGTTGCCGGATGGCATGCTTCAAGTCCGGTACCGTTCATACAATTCGGCTTGTGTTCGTCAGTCAGAAAGACGAGCGTGGACTCAAACATAAATGCACCAACCCTTCTGTTATCATGGATGCAACCATCGTACCATACCTATTCCTTGTTTCTTGCGTCAAGGATTTACCCCCGGTATTTTTATAAATCTCCGCATGACCGCTATTATCATGATATGAACAATCAACTTGTCAAGAAGCTCTGTCCATACGGCTTCAATCCCACGACGGTTCAAGCCCCAGTTAGCCCGGAATTCTCACCAATGAGTTGCAGAGGCCGCTTTAAAAGTGGTATAATTGGGTGTCCAAACGCCAGTTACACCACTAAAGAGCGGCCAGCAATGAAAACAGTCTGTGATTCCAAACATGGTCAGTTGGAGCTCAATTTTCAAGGGCTCGGTTCACGTAAGATCGTCAGCAGATTCGACGGCGGTTTTGTCACCTCCGACGGTGGTGTCCTGCAGCTTCGGGAAGTGGAAGCCAGGACGGGAATCATCGCCGGCTTTGTTGCGTGCTTCGAGGACAGACGCGATCCTTCCAGAGTAGATCACACAATCGGTGAGCTTGTTGCCCAGAGGGTTTACGGCCTTGCCCTGGGCTACGAGGACCTGAACGACCACGACAGGCTTCGGTGTGACCCAATGCTGGCTCTTGCCGTTGGTAAGGGCGACATCACCGGCAATGACAGGGTTCGGGAGAGGGACCGGGGCAACGCCCTTGCTGGCAAGAGTTCATTGAATCGTCTTGAGTTGAGCAGCGAGAGGAGCGACAGGTACCGCAGAACCCCGGTTGTCATTGACTCGGTTCGGGAGTTCCTCGTGGAGATCTTCATTCGGATTACCGGGATGGAGGGGGTCCCGAAGCGGCTGTTCCTGGATGTTGATGCAACGGATGACCCGCTGCACGGGAATCAGGAGGGGAAGTTCTTCCACGGCTACTACGACAGCTACTGCTACCTTCCCCTGTACATCTTCTGCAACGGTCATCCGTTGTGCGCGAAGCTTCGCCGGTCGAACATCGATGCTTCCCATGGAACCGTGGAAGAGATCGAGTTCATCGTGGCCCGGTTGAGGAGGAAGTGGCCCAGGGTGCAGATCATCGTTCGGGCCGACAGCGGGTTCTGTCGGGAAGAGATCCTTTGCTGGTGCGAGGAGAACCGGGTTGATTACGTCATCGGGCTGGCGAAGAACAACAGGCTTCTGAAGGTCATCGGGAAGCAGCTCTACCGGGCGAAGAAGAAGCATGAAGAGACGGGTCGTGCTTCCCGGGCGTTCACCTGGTTCTGGTATCGGACGAAGAAGACATGGAGCAGGGATCGTCGGGTTATTGCCAAAGCCGAGCACCTGGACAAGGGGAGCAATCCCCGGTTCATTGTAACCTCTCTGGGCTGGAATGACCGGAAGCTCTACGAGGAAGTGTACTGCGCCCGTGGAGAGATGGAAAACCGGATCAAGGAGCAGCAGTTGTACCTGTTCGCCGACCGGACCAGCACCCACTGGCTGGGATCGTACCAGTTGTCTCTCTTTGACTTATGATGGGACACTAGTGAGCCCAGGGTTCTATGTTGCCAGTTTACTGGATACCTTAAGAGCTAACTGCGCTGCAATATGCTTGTGCTGAAATGCACATTGTCTGGGGCTTATAACAGGGACGTATCTTCTACTTGCATAGTATGCCGACGCAAAACATCCGCCTCGACAAAACGTAACAAATCCACAATCTCCGTTTTCGCACTTCTCTGGTCTGTTAATGTCAGCGTGTTGAATTTTGGCCAACACTTTACTATTATTTAGTACATCGATCAAACTGTTATTAAGAAGGTCTCCGCACTCCAATTCCTTTGTATATAGAATTCTACATGGGAAGACCTTCCCATCGGGAGAAACTGCAATTTCGTTCCTGCCAACACCACAACCGGATCTTGGCGACAAATTAAACGCTTCTCTCTTGTTCAATACATCATATCCATACTTGTCAATATAGTAGTTAAATCTGTTGCTTACGAACTGCAGCACCTGTTCGGTGCTGATAGCGATCTCAGGGCAGAGGCTATCATACTCTTGAATCATTGTGTTTACATCTAAAATATTACTATATTGTGAGTGATAGTACTCGTACATAGCCGGTAAGTGGTCAATATTAATCCCCGTCATTACAGCATTCAAAGTGCATCCTACTTTTTTCTTTTCCAGAAGCGATATTGCAGCATTGGCTGATATATATGTTCCCTCACCGCGAAGCCTGTCAGCAATAGATGGAATGTGAGAATCAATACTAATACTAATGTCATCAAAACAGTCCGTCATAAGTGATATGTTATTTTCAGATACAAGTGTTCCATTTGTAATAACGGCGGTACTCATATCGTTACTTCTACAGTACGCCGCTACATCAAACGTAGTACTTGCCAATAGTGGTTCACCACCTGATATAGTAACATTAGTACAGCCTATATCTTTCATTTGATCAATAATCATCCTCCATTGCGAAAATGAAAGCTCTGATCGTTGTTCGCGTCTAGAAGATTTGTTAAGGCAATAAATGCAATCGAGATTGCATCTATCAGTAATCATTATACATACTTTGTTAACATGTTGTAGTGATGGGTCGGGAGTACAGGTGCTTTGCGATGCTTCTATTTCAGATAAAGAGCCAATGGATGCTGGAGTATCATAAGTGTAATCATGGTTTAGATGAAGCAGTATACCACTGTTTATTGCATTTGTAAGTGTATCATTGAACTGATTTAGATCCGTGCTACCATGCGTTTCCTGAATACTTTCAACAAGTTCTTTGTAAGTGCGTGGTATACTACATTTATCAATTATATCAACAAATTCAGATGTGGTTTTAAGTAGGCCATTTGTGTTTGTGTTGAATAACAAATTGAAATTGTTCTCTAGAGCGAGCTTTCTATACTGCGCCAGAACAAAGAGAGACTGATCCGAGAATGATGCCATTTGCGACTCCCATCAAGAGACTATTATCGATAACGCGACATACACAATAGCGACAACACTATGGCGCCTGCAATGAGCATTTGATTGGACAGTCACATCCATGCATTACTGTTGACTAGAGAAATACAAATGCCCATTGCAGGCAGAAATAGTGCTACATTAGTCGTTGGCGGCAATCATGCAAGCATAAATATTCCCAGTTGACGGATGGCATGCTTCAATTGCGGTACCGGGCTGACAATTCGGTTTCACATCGTCAGTCAGAAAGACGAGCGTGGACTCAAACATAAATGCACCAACCCTTCTGTTATCATGGATGCAACCATCGTACCATACCTATTCCTTGTTTCTTGCGTCAAGGATTTACCCCCGGTTTTTCTGTTGATCTCCGCATGACCGTTATTATCATGATGTATACGATCAACTTGTCAAGAAGCTCTGTCCATATGGCTTCAATCCCACGACGGTTCAAGCCCAAGTTAGTGAGCAAATACTCGAACCTCGGGGCGACAGGTTACCCTCCGGCCATCCCCGAGAAAGGACTATCCGTAACAGCGGTGCAGAACATGACCCGAAGGGCTTGTTCCGGCCGTGTGTAGTATACCTTGAGCATCCTGCCCGGAAGGTCGCATATTCCACCCCACCGGAAACCGGGGGTTTTGCATGAGCGTTGACGAACTGGAGAGCCTTGCGGAACGAAGGGGCGCAGAACCCGTCCCCCTCGATTCGCTGATGTCCCGCAGGGTGCGGAACATACTGCTCATCTCCAGCCTCTACGACTCCTTCACAATGCAGTCGGACGGCCGGTTCACCGAGGTCCTCTTCACCGAATACCTGAAACTGAACCTCAGCTACGCCCCGTCGGTCGTCAGGGTCTCCACGCTCGAGGCCGCCACTGAAAGCCTTTCCACGGAGCGTTTCGACCTTGTGATATCCATGCTGCGCGTGGGCTCCATAACGGCAGACAGGATGGCCCGGACCCTGAAGGCCCGGCATCCCGGGATACCATTCGTGGTGCTGGCCCACAACCCCCGTGACTACGAGGAATTCCGTGACGCCGGGCTTCTCGCGGAAGTCGACTACAGCTTCATCTGGCAGGGCGACGCCCGGTTGTTCCTCGCCGTGGTGAAACTGGTCGAGGACAGGCTGAACGCCCGTCGCGACGCTGAACTCGCGGGCGTCAAGTGCATCCTTCTTGTCGAGGATTCGCCCCGGTTCGTCTCGTCGTACCTTCCAATGCTCTACAGCGAGATAATGAAGCAGACCCAGTCCCTGATGACCGAAGGCGTGAACAGGATGCAGAAGCTCCTCCGCATGCGCGCCCGCCCGAAGATCCTTCTGGCGGACAGCTTCGAGAATGCGGTGGACACCATCGACAACTTCAGGGACAACCTTCTGGGAGCCATTCTGGACTGCCGCTTCCCCAGGAACGCGCACGAAGACGCGCAGGCCGGTTTCAAACTGGCAGAGCTGATGCGCAGCAGGCTTCCGGGCTGCCCCATTCTCTTCCAGTCCTCCGAGACCGTGAACAGGGAGGGGGCGCTGGCCCTGGGCGCGGCCTTCATAGACAAGAACTCTCCCACCCTTCTCACCGAGGTGGTGAGCTTCCTCCAGGGATACCTGGGGTTCGGGGATTTCAGGTTCACTGGCAATGACGGGCGGATCGAGGCGGTCGCCGCCGATCTCAGGGGGCTTGAGCGCGCCGTTCGCGAGGTGTCCGACGGGGCGCTCCTTCGCCACGCCGAGCGCGACGATTTCTCGACCTGGCTGATGGCCCGCACCGAGTTCGACCTCGCCAGAAGGCTCAGACCCCGAAGAGTTCAGGAGTTCCCATCCCCCTCTGAGCTTCGCCATTACCTGGCGGAGACCCTCAGGGACTGGAGGCTGGGGTTCCGTACCGGCGAGGTCGAGGAGTGGCACGGCGAGACCTTCAACGAAGACACCGACTTCGTGAGGATAGGGGGCGGTTCGCTGGGGGGCAAGGGCAGGGGGCTGGCCTTCGTCCACTACCTGCTTGGCAGGTACCGCATAGCGGACCGCTTTCCTGGACTTAAGATCTTCGTTCCCCCAACCATCGTGATAGGAACGGACTGCTTCGACCGCTTCATGGAGGGGCTTGCGACAGGTTCGATCGATCTCTACTCGGCGAGGCCGGACCAGGACGCCCGCGAGCGGGACTCGGCGATCCGTGAACTCTTCCTCGGGGCCGAACTGCCTGCGCAGGTCGTGGAATCGCTCGAGCTTTTCCTGAGGCAGGTCAGCTATCCGCTTGCGGTCCGCTCGTCCAGTCTTCTCGAGGATTCCGCGGCCGAGCCCTTCGCAGGTGTCTACGACACTTTCATGCTGCCCAACTCCCACCCGGACCCGGCGGTTCGCCTGCACGAGCTTTGCGAGGCTGTCCGCATGGTCTACGCGTCCATGTTCAGGTCCGACTCGCTGGGATACATGGAGTTCACGCCGCACAGGCTCGAGGAGGAGAAGATGGCGGTGGTGATTCAGCAGGTGGTCGGCGGCGGGCACAACGGGTATCTCTACCCCGATGTGTCGGGGGTGGCCAAGTCCTACAATTTCTACCCGGTAAAGGGCATGGAAGCGACCGACGGCGTCGTGAGCGCGGCCCTCGGTTTCGGAAGAACGGTCGTTGACGGGGAGAAGTGCGTGCGGTTCAACCCCCGCAAGCCCGGGGTCCTGTACCAGTTCTCCTCCACCCGCGCCTTCCTCGAGAACTCACAGCGGGATTTTTTCGCCCTTTCGCTCAATGGGCCCTCTCCCGAAGCCGAGTACGGGCTGGAAAAGCTTCCGATCGAGACAGCGGAGGAGCACGGGGTTCTCTCCGACCTGGCTTCGGTGTACTCCCCGCAGAATGACATGATCTACGACGGCATCTTCAGGGAGGGACCCAGGATCATAACAATGGCGGGTCTGCTGAAAACCGATGCCCTTCATTTCGCTGAAGCCCTTGGCTTCCTGCTCTCGGTGGGTGGAACGGCCTTCTCAACGGACATCGAGTTCGAGTTCGCCCTCACCCTGAAAAGGGCGGGGGGAGCGCTCACGGGAGAACTGGGCTTCCTGCAGATCAGGCCCATGGGGTACGACCCCGGCGACGCGGCGCCTGTAAGTCTTCTGGAACAGAGGGCCTTCTGCGTCTGCGAAAGCGTTCTTGGGATGGGCGTGATAAGGGGGATCCGCGATGTCATACTGGTACCTTCGGGAGGGTTCGACCGCAGCAACACCCGCCGGGCAGCCCTTCATATCGAGCGCATCAACCGTCGCCTGCTCACCGAGGGACGCAAGAGCATCCTCATCGGCCCCGGCCGCTGGGGCAGCGCCGACCACTGGCTGGGGATCCCCGTGGGCTGGCGTCAGATATCGACGGCACGCTGCATGGTGGAGGTGCCCTTCGGCGACATGGACGTAACCCCATCGCAGGGAACGCACTTCTTCCACAACATAACCTCTCTGGGCATCGGTTACTTCACGATAACCCACTCACCCCCCTCAAGGCTTGACGAGGACTGGCTTCTGGGCCTCCCCCCCGAGGAGGACACCGGCCTCGTGAGACACATAAGGTTCCGCGATCCCCTGACGGTACGGATGGACGCCAGAGCGGCCCGGGGAGTGATACTGAGACCAGATGACGAAGAGGAACCGGGGGACGCCGCCGACTGACGGCGCCCCCGGTGAGGGCTTCTTAAAGGTGTATCCCCATTGTGGGAAGCCAGTCGAAGAGAAGGAACTGCGCCTGCCCGATCAGCAGGCTGATCCTGGCCATGACCGTGTAGCCGAAACTTGCGCCGAAGGCCACCATCAGTATCGTGATGCCGGCGCCCGCCGCCTTCCCGGTAAGCCCCTCGTGCGGCTTCGAGAAGAAGAAGTAGACAAGGCCGCAGACAACCCCCACGACCACGATGAGGTTGTTTATGAAGCCCATTGTGCCCACGCCCGACAGGGGCATGATGGTGCCCTCGATCTGGCTCAAACAGTTCGTCTGAAGGGTGCTGACAAGGCTGAGGCCGGCGCCCGTTCCCACTATCATCGCAAGCGCCATTCTGGAAAGGCCCGCTATCTTGGGGACAAGCCGCGCCAGCATGAACATGCCGAACACGCCGGGGATGATCATCAGGTAATCCGGCGAGCCGTCGCCGGCGCCCGTGAGCTCGTCCCAGAAGTTGGGTTTCAGAACGTTGAAGATGTTGTAGATGACCCAGTAGCCGGCGCTCATGCCAACGAACAGGTGTTCGGCGAACTTGTAGAAGGGGTTGTCACGGTAAAGGAAGCTGTAGAGCATCAGTGTGAGCACGGCGCCCAGCCATATGCCGACGATCTCCCAGTTCATTTCGTGGCCCCCTTCCTGCGCTTGTGTATCACGAGGTACGAGATGTTCCCGATGATGATGAAGGCCATTATCACAAGGTGGGCGATGGACTGGGCCGCCATTCCCGGCGTGGCCAGCCCGGCAGGGGTGTTCTCGAGGCCCTCGCGGATCATCGTTTCGTAGTCTGCGGCACCCTTCAGCCCGCCAAGAAGGCCCACCATCTGCCCGGTTCCAAGATACGTGTAGAACTCGGGGGCGCTCACCGCGGTGCACCCTCCCCCAACGGGCAGGCCGAACCTGTCGCCGGCCATCATCACCCAGGCGTGTATGCCGGGATCACCGGCGGAAAGGCTCACTACCAGGTCGATGTCGCGAAGGCTCTGTACCCTTGTGAGCAGGGGGATCGAGTCGTACGGGAACCCGTCGCGGTCCTGGGGGAACACCGCCCTTATCGAGCTGCCCATCCTTACGATGGAAACCCCGGCCCCAACGGTGTAGCCCAGGTTCACCCAGTCCGCATACTGCGCCTTGCCAAGGCTGTCACCCACTGCGCTCATGGCCTCCTGACTGAGGCTGGCGCCCTGGGGCCACAGCGCCATGGCGATTATCCGGTGGCCCCTGGTGAACATGTGCTGGGTCAGGGCCACCGCCATGGGCTGAAGCTCGGGCATTGTCGAGGGGTCGTAGTCGTAGCTCACCAGAACGACCGAGCCCGATGGCATGGAATCGATGACGTCAAACAGGTCGCGGCTGGGTCCGCCCCCCACGGGGATCGGGTAGCTCAGCCTGAGCGCCAGGGGTATGAACACCGACAGGGCCATCAGCAGGTAGATGACCCTGCGGTCCACCCTGTCCAGCTTTTCAAGGATCTTCCGCATCAGTCCGCACCTCCAAGGTAGCTTCGCTCAATGCCGAAGATCATCCTGAGGGAGGTGGCCACCACGCCAAGGGCGGCCCCTATCATGACCGCGCGCTGTCCCGCCATGTTGGGCACCTGCATCATCCATTCACTGATCGCGGGAATGTGCTTCCAGATCATCCCGCCAATGGGAACCCTGCCCAGCATCACGATGAAGGCGCTCGCGAGGAGCAGTGTGGCCCTCCAGTTGCTGGCCCTGAAAGCCCTGAACGCGGCGCTCGCCACAAAGAAGGCCAGAAGACTGAACATGGTGGCGCCCATTGGGACGACCATGGTCTGGAACATGTAGTCGAAGGGCAGGCTCTCCTCCACTCCCCACACCAGGCCGGCAACCATCATGGCCAGGAAGCCAATGAGAACCACGGGGCTGTACTTCCAGTTCCTGGCCTTCATGTTGATGCGGTGAACGTGGACCTGAACCAGGTTCGCGGCGCCCAGGAAGATGGCGGAGGAGGCCACTATCATGTACCAGTCCGTGAGTCCGTCGCCGATGGTGGATATGGGTCTGTGAGGGATGAAGAAGTGCAGGATCATCACGATCCCGCAGATGAAGGTAACAACAAGGGGAAGGAACAACCTCATTTCACCCCTCCTACTCTACATGGGTGAGGAAGCGCAGGAACTCGGCGACCCTGCCCGCCGGCTCCCACCAGTGACCAAGGGTTGCCCCGAGGACACCCGTGATTATCAACAGCATTATCACCAGTTTGGCCGCGTCCTGACCCTTAAGGCTGCCGAGGAGCTTGGGCTCGCGTGACAGATACGCGCTGGCTGCGTAAAGCTCCTCGCCGATAAGGGTGTAGTCGCATGCCGCGATGAAGAAGGGGATCTGGCTGACCATGGCCGTCCCGGCGATCTGAATGGCTCCCACGCTCTTTCCCGTCTCAGCCAGGATGAGGCTCTCGGCGTAGAAGGTGCCCAGAAGGAAGATGGCAGCCGGCCTCTGGCGCACCATCATGCCGTCCACGCCCGCGGCGTATCCGAACTGGTCGTCGGTGAGGTAGGTGATGTCTTCCCGCCGGAAGGCGTCGGGCCGCCCCGTCTGAAGGTAGGCCTCTTTCACCACCTCCTGTGAGACGCTCATCACCACGCTTCGGCAGGTTGGGACCAGCAGTGTTGAACCGTACTCGGCCGTCTTCCTGGCCACACGGCCCAGGATGACCATGCTGGCGATGGTCTGGATGTCGTCCATGTCCATGATGCCGGGCACGTACATGACCGGCCTGCCCATCTCTGTGGCGCGGCCAACCGCGTCCTCAACGGCATTCAGACCCGCGATGCGCCTGACGAACAGGTCCTTGCCCCGTTTGCCGGCTTCGATGTAAAGAAGGATGATGGTGCAGAGCACAATGGTTATAACGAGCATCCCGATACGCCCCGAGTGAAGCCATTTGACTGCAGGCGTTGCGATGACGACCGGCCCCGGCTCGCCGGGAACCCCCTGCAGCCAGGGTACCAGCCTGTAGGAGTACTGTGTCCCGTTGTCGAGCTCGCTGTCGGTGTACCGGCCGTCTATCGGGGCCACCGACCCCACTGACTCCCATTCCCCGCCAGGGGCCATGCGCTCCACCACAATGGAGTCGGGCACCGGAAGATCGGGGCTCACCGTCCACACAAGGCCTATCCTGCCCCCGTCATCGTCGGGCACGTCGGAAGCCTCGGTGGTCAGCACGAACCCGCCTCCCGATGCAGTGGCGGCCATCAGCACCAGGAGAATCGCCGGAATGAACGCTTTCATCTTTTCCTGTGACCCCTTTCATGCCTAAGACTATGTGCGAAGATAGTGCCACTCTACAAAAGAGAAAAGCACGCCTTTCCACCAATGCACCTGCGTCGAATCCTCCCCGTCATTGGGCCGGGTTCTGACCCCCCCGGGCTGGTGAGATTAACGCAGGAAGCCACTACTGTGTTATTGTTAAACAAATGGCATTGAATGGAACAGGAATCTTAATCAGTTACTTCGTCAATCGTGATGAAGCCCGTGATTCTTATTTAAAACTCCAGAGAAAAGGCCACCACCGGATCGCTCTTGTCGAAAAAAGTGCGACTGGAGAAGTGCATTCGAGTGATCCTTTTCAGCGGCGTCGGGCCTTGTTCGCCATTGTGGCCGCCTTACTGTTCTGGACGCTGGCTGAAGCGATTCCGGTTTGTACGGGCCGAACGGCGCCGGTCGCCGGTAACCTCCCGGGTTCCCTTTCGACGCTTCCGGCTTGTGGGATACTGGGGGTTCTTTCGGCATGGGTCTTCATGCGCCGCTCGCGCTTCGGGGTCGAGCAGCGGCTGCTTGACTGCCACAAACGCTGGCTGTTATCCCCCGAAACCGTTGTCATCCTGCAGGGATCGATGGCTGACCTGAACCTTCCCTACAAAATGCTGTTGGAAGGCAGCGAGGCGCCTTCAGCGGTTTTCATCCTGCACCCCGGTCGCGGGGGTGATTACGGAAATGCCCACAGCCCTGGAGTGGAGCCGCTCAATCCAGTACAGCTGCAGGATCATGCCCGTCGCCAGGCCGAAGGGCATCATATGGATCCAGGGCGGATCAGGGATGCACTATTGCTCAGTCGGCTCAGCAAAGGCGTCCTGTGGTTCCGGCAGGCATGCCTTGATCTCTCCGAAGCCTTCCGCGCTGGACAATCCGCTCCGCCCACAAGCGAATGGCTTCTCGACAACGAGTACATCTTCGAAAACAACGCCAGGGATGTAAGGCTGAACTTGCCGGGGCGTTTCTACAGGCTTCTGCCGGCGCTTTCAGACGGGCCGGACCATGGGCTTCCCCGAATCTACGGCATGGCGCGGGAACTGGCCTCAAAGACCGACCTCCGCCTTGACAGGGATAATATTATGGCATTTGTGCATGCCTATCAGTCCGTTAAAACGCTTTCCATAGGCGAACTCTGGGCGGTACCCCAGATGCTTCGCCTGGCATTGCTCGAGAACATCCAGCAGCTTGCGCGGAGGGCCCTGTCGGAACTGCGTGACGGCGAGGCGGCTGATTTCTGGGCGAACCGGCTCATCACCGCGAATCGGCGTGAACCCAACCGGCTCTTCGTGCTAATGGCTGAGCTTACCGATGCGATTCCACGGCCAAGTCCCAGCTTTGCTGCGCAGCTCGTCGATTACCTCTATGATGAATCAACGGTTCTAACCCCTGTTCAGGCATGGCTGGAACGCGCGCTTCGAAAGCCCCTGAGTGAACTCGGGCAGCGCGAGCAGACCCGGGCGACCAGGGATCAGATATCCATCGGCAACGCATTCAACAGTCTTCGCGGCCTTGCCCTGTTGGACTGGAAGGATTGCTTCGAGGAACTGAGCCTTGTGGAACAGACGCTCAGGCTCGACCCCGCCGGCATCTATCCCCGGATGGATTTTCCCACCAGGGATATGTATCGCCGGGCGGTCGAGGACCTGCACAGGGGCTCCAGGCTGCCCGAGGAGGAGGTTGCCCGGATCACGGTCGAGCTGGCATCCCGGTCCGGCTGCGCAAGCCCCGATGAAACGCCCAATCATGTGGGAAAGCTTCTGATCGGTGACCGGCGGGGGGAGCTGTCCCGGCTTCTCAAGTGCAGGGAGACCATGCGTTTCCGCTTCCTTCAGTGGACATCCCGCCACCATTCTTCGGTTTACCTCACAGGGCTGCTTCTATTCTCCGCCGCGCTCGTACTCGTTTCACTTTCGCTGGGACTGCATGCCTCCGCCATATTGGTTCAGGTGTTTCTTGCGGCTCTGCTGCTCATCCCGTCAAGCCAGCTTGCGTTGGAGGGGATGAACTACCTTGTGACGCGTGTTCTGCCGCCGCGTACCCTTCCGAAGATGGATTACGGTGATTCGGGAATCCCCGATGCCTGCCGTACGCTGGTCGTTGTTCCGATGATGCTGGTGGATCGGCCGACTATCAGGCTCGAAGCGGGGAAGCTTGAGACGCGTTTTCTTGCCAACAGGGAAACGAACCTGCTTTTCGCCCTTTTCGCGGATTTCACTGACGCTGAACAGGCCAGGTGTGATACGGACTCCTCCCTGCTCGAGGACATGGCGGGAAGGATCAGGCATCTGAACCAGAAGTACGGAGATGACCTGTTCTTCCTGTTTCACAGGGAGCGCAGATGGAGCGAATCGGAACGAAAGTTCATCGGATGGGAGCGCAAGCGGGGAAAGATTGAAGAGCTGAACGGCATCATTGATGGATCGGGTTCCGATCCCCCGGGTCAAATGGTCATTGTGGGCGATCCTTCAAAGCTTCTGAACATACGATTCATCATCACGCTCGACAGCGATACCCAGCTGCCTCACGACACCGCACGCAGAATGATCGAGACGCTCTCGCACCCCCTGAACCGCGTATGCTTCGACAGCGCCGGCAGGGTCATCTCCGGCTTCACAATCATTCAGCCCAGGGTCAGCGCCTCGCTGCCCAGCGCGAACGGCTCGCCTTTCAGCCGCCTCTTCTCCGATCCGGTTGGAATCGACCCCTACACAAACGCTGTTTCAGATGTCTATCAGGACCTGTCCGGCGAAGGCTCCTATCATGGCAAGGGCATCTATGATGTGCGGGCGTTCAACCGTATCCTCTCGGGCAGGTTTCCCGAAGCTCTGCTTCTGAGCCATGATCTGATCGAGGGTGCTCATGTGCGTGTGGGGCTGGCCAGCGACATCGAGCTGTTCGACGAGTTCCCGCAGGATTACCTTGGCTACATCAGGCGGCAGCATCGCTGGGTCCGGGGGGACTGGCAGATCGCGGACTGGGTCCTTCCACGGGTTCCCGGACCCGATGGCGGGCGGATAGAAAACCCCCTTGTAATGTTCGATCGCTGGAAGATCTTCGACAACCTGCGTCGAAGCCTTCTGCCCATTGCAAGCACGGCCCTGCTTGTGGTTTCATGGCTTGTCTCAGTTCGGGCCGGCTGGGTCGGCACGGCACTGGTCTTTGCGCAACTGTTCTTCAACTCTCTTGTGAAACCCTTGACATGGGCCACAAGAGGAAGGGATCCAAAACCCCTGTCGCCATCCCGGATTGCCCATGATCTTGCGCGCATACTGGTCGAGGCTTCCCTGCTTCCGTACCAGTCATGCATCGCGCTGGACGCCATTGGCCGCGTCTTCTACCGGAGATTTGTCTCGCACCAAAAGCTGTTGCAGTGGGTTTCAGCCCAGAAGGCCCGGGGGGTTTCCCGGGAAAGAATGCCCGCCTTTCTGCTTTCCATGTCCCTTGTGAGCGTGTTCAGCATTCTTGTCGGAGTAACGGTGCGCTACTTTCAACCTTCCAACCTGTGGATGGCCAGCCCCTGGCTCGTGCTCTGGTTTCTGTCCCCCCTCATCGGCGGGTTGCTGAACCGGTGTCGTCAGCTGAAGCAGCCGGAGTTCAAGCTTTCAAACAATGACCTGGCACTGATGAGGACGATTGCCCGTCGTACATGGCGGTTCTTCACGGACTTTGTCACTGAAGACAGCTCATGGCTTCCGCCTGACAACTTTCAGGTTGCCTATCAGAACAAGGTCGCCATGAGGACCAGCCCGACAAACATCGGCCTTTACCTGGCAAGCGTTCTCTGCTCGCATGAATTCGGGTACTCCACCGTTGATGAAGTGGCTTCAAGCCTTTCACTCACGATGGCAACCCTCGACAGGCTCGAGCGGTATCAGGGCCATCTCCTCAACTGGTACGAAATTGAAACCCTGACACCCCTCAATCCGCGTTACATCTCAACCGTGGACAGCGGCAACCTGCTCGGGTCCCTGTGGGCGCTGAATCCGGGACTTGATTCGCTTGTGAGGGTCCCTGTTCTAGATGCAAAAGCGTTTGCTGGGCTGCACGATACCGGAGAGGTCCTTCGTCAGGCAATACGGGAAGAAAAGCCTGCCAGCTTCGACAAGCGAACCCTGTCCGATTTGATGAGTGACTGGGAATCTCCACCTGAGCGAATCATCAACACCCTCAAACTGTTGCGGCGGGACGAGGAAAGGATCGGGAAGGTTTGCGCAGGCTCCGGCACGTACAGGAATGATCATGATAACAGCCTCTACTGGGTGGAACAACTCCGGAGCAGACTGGCATCATTGAGGACTCTGGCGGACCGCTATCTCTCCTGGATGGAAATCCTTGATGAGAGAACGGCGGAGGAGATCCACGAGCTTTGCCCTGCTGCGCTTCCCCATTATCTCGAAGCCCTTCAGCATGCTCCATCCCTTCGCAACCTTGCCCGGGGACGTACGGCGTGCGCCGATTTTCTCAGAACCTTCAGGGACCACTCGCCTGAGGGTGAGGCTGACCGGAACAGTTGGGTCGGCCGGATCCAGAAGGCTCACGACAACTCCAAGTGGCTAGCCGGTGAGATGCTGGCCCGGATAGTGCATATCCAGAGATCGGTGCGGACACTGTCCAAATCAATAAACATGGGCTTCCTGTACAATGATGAACACCGTTTGTTCTCCATTGGATTCAACGTTACCGATGGGAGGCTGGACCACGCCTTCTATGATCTGCTGGCGAGCGAGGCAAGGCTGGGAAGCTTCATCGCCATTGCCAGGGGAGATATCCCGGTTGACCACTGGTTCGCCATGAGCCGTCCCTATGGCGCGATCGGCAGGCGTCGCACGCTGTTGAGCTGGACAGGAACGGTATTTGAGTATCTTATGCCCCTGCTTTTCCAGAGATCCTTTGAAAACTCGCTTCTGGACAAGTCAGTGAAGGAAGCTGTAGCGATTCACATCGAGTTCGGCCGCAGGCATCGGGTGCCATGGGGAATCTCCGAGTGCGCGTTCACAGCTCTGGACATGCACAAGACCTACCAGTACCAGGCCTTCGGCGTACCTGAACTGGGCCTCAAACGGGGTCTTGCCGACAAGATAGTCGTGGCACCTTACGCAACGCTGCTGGCCCTGAGCGTGGCACCGCGGGAATCGGTCAGGAATCTTGGAAGACTTGCGGGTCTGGGGCTGCTCGACGACTTCGGGTTCTACGAGGCCATGGACTACAGCCGGCAGTCAAGCCGTGAAGGCGATCACGGGGTCATCGTGCAAACCTATATGGCTCACCATCAGGGCATGGGCTTTCTGGCACTTTCCAACTTCCTTCATGACAACTCCCTCCGGCGCCTTTTCCGTTCCGACCCCCGCGTGGATGCATTCGAGCCGCTCCTTCACGAGCGGATCCCGAATCTTCCCGCTTTGCACTACATGACGAACAGAGAGAGGGTTTCTTCAGTGGCGTTATCCGGCGAGGCCGTGACTCCGGTGAGCCTCTTTGAAACTCCCCATACCGTGACTCCCAAGACCCTTCTTCTGAGCAACAGCCGCTATTGTCTGATGCTGACGAACTCGGGCGGAGGTTACAGCCGCTGGAAGGGCCTCGACATTACAAGATGGCGTTCCGACCGTACCCGGGACTCTTGGGGAACATTCTGTTACATCCGTGAGACCGATACGGACCGGTTGTGGTGCAATACGTATCATCCGGTGTGTGGCATGGTCGAGGGTTACTCGGTCAACTTCACGCTTGACCGGGCCGTGTTCAGACGCCTCGATCACGGCATCGAAACCGAGACAGAAGTGGTTGTCGCACCGGAGGACGATGTCGAGATAAGAAGGATGACTCTGGCAAACCGCTCCCAGCACACCCGTCGACTTGAGCTTACGAGCTGCATCGAACTCTCTATGGCCCCGCACGCTTCCGATCGTCAGCATCCGGCATTCAGCAAGATGTTCATCCGGATCGAGGCTCTGCGGGAACCGCGGGCGCTTCTTGCCTGTCGCCGCCCGCGCAGCGAAAGCGAGCCTCCTGTTCATGTCGCATGTCGATTCACGCTGGAGACAGCTCAGGTTGGGGAAATGCACTTCGACTCCGACAGAAACCGTTTCATAGGCCGTGGCAGGACTTATGCCCGCCCCATGGGTGCCATGCAGGAACCCGGCAACACTCGGGGATTCGTCCTCGACCCCATCCTCAGCCTGCGCCAGAACCTGACCATTGAACCCGGCGAACGGGTACAGGTCTCCCTTGTTCTGGCAGCCGGCGAGACCAGGGAACAGGTGCTCGAGCTGATGAACAGATTTGGCGATCCCAGGGCTATAGACAGGGCGATGGAGTACGCCTGGGCATCAGCCCAGACAGAGTTGCGCCTTCTTCGCATTCAGCCTGACGAGGCTCGCCGTTTCCAGCAGGTGGCAAGCCATCTTCTTTTTCCCAACCCGCTGCTTCGTTCAACCTCGGAACGACTGGCTGAAAATCACATGGGGCAGGCAGGCCTTTGGACCTATGCCATATCGGGCGACCTGCCCATTGTTCTTATCGTCATCGGCGAGGAGAGGGACATCCTTCTGGTACGCCAGATGCTTTCCGCGCATACATACTGGCGGTTGCATGGCCTCAAAACCGACCTGGTGATCCTGAACGAGGAGGCTTACGGCTATGAACAGCCCCTTCGTCAGAAACTGGAACATCTGATCCATTCCCAATCGTCTGATGCTGGTATGGATTGCCCTGGCGGAGTCTATCTTCTCAACGCAGGCCTGATCCCCGGTGAGGACCAGGCTCTTCTGAGAGCGGTGGCTTGCGTGGTTCTGGTTGCGGCTCGTGGCGCCCTGCCCCAGCAGCTCGGAGTGCCACCCGAAGCTTCCGGGCTGCCAGGGCGTCTTTCAGCAAAGCGTGCTCACCCGGATCCGTCTGCGGCGCTTCCCTTCCTTGAACTGGCATACTTCAACAGCCTGGGCGGGTTCACCCCCGATGGCCGCGAATACGCCATCTATCTCGACCCCGACAACAACACACCCGCTCCCTGGGTCAATGTTATCGCCAACCGGGCTTTCGGCACCATCGTCAGTGAAACCGGTGCCGGTTTCACCTGGCATGGCAACAGCCAGCGCAACCGTATCACGGCATGGTCCAACGACCCGGTGACTGACCCCTCATCGGAAGCGATCTACATCCGCGACGAGGAGACCGGGGCCTTCTGGACGCCAACGGCATCGCCTGTCCGCGAGCAGACGGCCTACCGCGCAAGGCACGGGGCCGGGTATTCGGTTTTCGAGCACAACAGCCACGGCATCGAACAGGAGTTGACAGTATTCGTTCCGGTGAGCAGCGAGGGAGGCCTTCCGATCAAGCTGCAGAGGCTTCTTCTGAAGAACGACACGGGACGAACCCGCAAACTTTCGCTTACCTACTATCTGGAGTGGACACTGGGCGAATCAAGGGAAAGCTCGCAGATGCATGTGGCGACCAGATGGGATGACGAGATCCAGGCCATTCTCGCAAACAATCACTACAATCCCGACTTCCCGGGTGAAATGGCTTTCGCCGCCCTGAGCACTTCCGTGAACAGCCACACCGCAGACCGCACCGACTTTCTGGGACGCAACCGATCCATGCGCAACCCTGTGGCCATGGAGCGAGTGAGCCTGTCGCAGAAAACCGGGACCGGGCTGGATCCCTGCGCGGGATTGCAGACCGTTTTCCGGCTGGCTCCTGATGAAAGCATAGTGATCACCTGTATGCTGGGGCAGGCTGGTTCGTTGAAGCAGGTTCACGACCTGGTGCAGACCCATCGGATCGGGGCAGCGGTGGAGGATGCGCTCGGACAGACCAGGGCGTGGTGGGACGACCTGCTGGGGGTGATCAGTGTACAGACGCCAGAGCTGGCGACGGACTTCATGGTGAACCGCTGGCTGCCTTACCAGAACCTGGTCTGCCGCATCTGGGGGCGTTCCGGCTTCTACCAGTCCGGTGGCGCCTACGGCTTCCGGGATCAGTTGCAGGATGTCTTGGGGCTTTTATACGCAAGCCCGGATAATGCGCGCGAACACATTCTGCTTGCCGCAAGCCGTCAGTTCAGCCAGGGGGACGTGCAGCACTGGTGGCACCCGCCCGGAGGCGAGGGAATCCGTTCACGGGTCTCGGATGACCTTTTGTGGCTGCCCTTTGTGGTGGCTCAGTATGTGAGGGTCACGGCTGATGCAGGCATCCTCCGGGAAATGATCCCCTTTCTTGATGCGCCGCTGCTCAGGGAGGACGAGCACGAGAGTTACCAGTCACCTGCAGTTTCCGGCAATCGGGCCTCCCTTTTCGAACACTGTCAGCTGGCAGTGACACACAGTCAGGCTTTCGGTGTTAACGGGCTGCCCCTGATGGGGACGGGGGACTGGAATGACGGGATGAACCTGGTTGGCGCCGGGGGCCGGGGAGAGAGTGTCTGGCTCGCATGGTTCCTGGCCGAGGTTCTGAAGGGCATGGCGGAGATGGCGGAATGCCTGGACCGCCCCGAACTTGGAGTGACCTATGAAAGAGACCGCAGCACACTGCTGCATTGTGTCGAGAAAAACGCCTGGGATGGAGAGTGGTACCTTCGCGCCATTTTTGATGACGGCTCACCCCTGGGCTCAAAGCAAAACCCCGAGGCGAAAATCGATTCGCTGCCCCAGTCATGGGCCTGGCTGGGCGGCGGTACAAACAGGGAGCGGGCTTCCATAGCCCTTGAATCGGCATGGGATCATCTTGTAAAAAAGGATGAGGGGCTGGTGTTGCTGTTTGACCCCCCATTCAATCAATCAATGCCTTCCCCGGGTTACATCAAGGGCTATCCACCGGGGGTCAGGGAGAACGGTGGCCAGTACACCCATGCGGCCATATGGCTTGCCATGGCCCTGGCAAGAAGTGGCGACGGCGCCAGGGCCGTGGATATCCTTCGCATCACGAACCCGACAGAGCAGGCCAGAGAACCGGAAAGCGTATGGCGTTACGGTATCGAACCCTATGTTGCCGCCGCCGATGTCTACGCACTTTCAGGGCGCGTTGGCCGGGGTGGATGGTCATGGTACACGGGTTCGGCCGCCTGGATGTACAGGGCATGGATCGAGGAGATCCTCGGCATCTGCATACGCGGAGAGACCATGCGGATCAATCCTGTCGTTCCGGAAAACTGGGATGGGTTTCGCGCAAGCTTCCGGCATGGAGAGGCGGTCTACGAGATCAGGGTGGAAAACCCGGAACACACCGGTCACGGCGTTGACTTCGTAGAGCTTGATGGCCGACGCCTTGCGGATGGAGTGATCGGGTTGAGCCGTGAACTTGTCAAGCACCGGGTTCTGGTGCGCATGGGTGCGGGAACGCCACTCACTCCCGCTGCCGGTTCCCCGCAGCAGGAAACCTAGAACTCAAACACCTCAGAGACGACTCTGCCGATGTTCTCGGGCGACCACGTCCTGACTTCACCCCGCGAAAGCCGGAACAGCGCCAGCGCCTCCCAGCCGAACCTGTCCACAACAGGCTGAAGGAAGGTGAACCTGGTCTCGACAATGTGCTTCAGCAGGTCAAGGTCGGAAAGCCTTTCCATCCGGCCCCTGATCCTGAGTTGAAGGCCTTTCTCACCGTTCCAGTAGCACAACTCCACCATGGGGTCGGCCATGAGCTGGATGCACACGTCCTTGGTGGAGCCCGTGCAGAAGGTCAGACCGTTTTCGTCCACATGCGGCGTGTCCATGGCCCTCACCCGCGGTTCACCATTCTCGATGGTGGCCATGAAGGATGTGTCGCAGGTTGCAACGAACTCCAGGACCTCGTTACGTTTCATATCTTTCCCTCCGTTGGACCGAGCCGAAGATAAGTAACACCGGTCATCCGGTACAGCGGATAGGAAATGTTGATGAAAAGCGCAGCGAAGACCCTTATCGCAATTGTGGTGCTGACAGCGGGCATCTGGGGGGCATGGTTCTGCCGGGGCATCTTCGACGAAACCTTCATGCTGGAAGGGGTTTTCCATGTAGCAAATGCCTCGGGAAGGGACCTTCATGTCGAACTGACCTTCCCATCGGGGGAAAGCGTAGAGTTTCAGCTGCCCGGAGGCGGGTCGCACACTTTCGTGATGAGGGACACCGGTGAGGGAAGCCTTGGGATAAGGATAGACGATGACCCCGTACAACTCACGGGCTACCTGACTTCCCTGAACGACCCCTGCGTGATCGCCCTGGGGGATTCCTCATTCTCATTCTCGCAGTTGTTCCCGGGATCGATCGGGAGGTAGAGCAGCCCCCCCCGAACGTGGAAGAGGCCACCCTTTGAGGCAGCCTCCCCCATCGTCAGTCCAAGAGTCTTCAGCCGTTGCAGCAGCAGCAACCGCCCGCTTTTTTGGCAACCACTTCCATGGGCTTGCCGCAGCAGATGACCGCGCAGTCAGTGCACCCGCAGCCCTTTGTCACCTCGAGCTCGACACCGCAATCACTGCATACAAGCTTGTCTCCCGCTTTTACTGGTTGCATTTCATCCCCTTTCACTGTTTTACAAAGAAATGGCTTCCGTATCGCGTATCATTTTTCCAGAGGATAATCCGAGTAATACATACTGCTTCTGTAAGAGAAACGCACGCCTGCCTTTTACCGTCATCTTTGCATGAGACCATGACGATTCGGTATTTTATTGCCCAAATCAATGAGACCCTCTCCGAGTCCCCGGGGCTAAAGCACGGTGCCATGACCCCGGGCCGATAGGGTGCAACTGGAAACGGGTGCGCCTCCCGCACTTGGAAAGGAGACTACCATGAACGTCATTCTGCAGACTCCGAGGCCGGGCAACGAACCGGTGCTGGAATACCGCCCGGGAAGCCCCGAGAAAGAGGCTTAGGGCCAGAAGTGCTCGGTCACTTCCAGGGCCTACATACCGAAATCCCTATGCCCCCCCTCCGGGACACTCTCGAGGAAAGCCTTTCAGCAATGAAGGTCGGACCGGTGGAGGATTTCGGGAACTTCATGGGCGCCGTGATAGACAAAGCCTCGTTCGAGAACATCCGGGGGTACCTTGATTACGCAAAGTCATGCCCTGAATGCACTATAGCATTCGGGGGAGGGTGCGACGACAGCAGGGGGTACTTCGTGGAGCCCACGGTGGTCCTCACCACCGACCCGCACTGCAGGCTGATGGAAGAGGATATTTTTGGCCCCGTCCTCACGGGAGGAGTGTTCGCCACCGACAGGGAGGCCGTTCGCCTGGCCGAGACCGTTCTTGTCCACGCAGCCGGCAACTTCTACATCAACGACAAGACAACCGGCGCAACGGTGGGTCACCAGCCCTTCGGCGGCGGACGCAACTCCGGAACCAACGACAAGGCAGGCTCGATCTACAACCTCCTGCGATGGGTCAGCATCCGCACTCTGAAGGAGTGCTTCAACACAGCCAGGGACTTCAGGTACCCGTTCCTGGGCTAGATGCGACAGGGCGCCGGGGCAAGTCCCCGGCACCCCTGCTCTTTCAGGAAAACTGCTATCAGCTTTCTTGAACCGCTACGTGGGCTCCGAACTCAGCGCTGATCATGAAAGCAAAACACCGGATCCGTTTTCTCTTTGCACCTGCAATACCAGCTGCTATTATTGACTTATGCAACAGAGAAACACGAAAGACCTGAACGCTCCATCGAAAGATGAGGCATCCATCTTCCGCTCATCCGCGGCTGAGTATCTTGTGTTCGTCGCGGCAGGTGGCGGCTCGGATACAAGCGTCGAAATGCGCTACGAAGACGAGAATGTCTGGCTGACTCAAAAGATGATGGCAACGCTGTACGATGTCTCGGTTCCAGCCATCAACCAGCACTTGAAGCGCGTTTTTTCCGACAACGAGCTGCAGCGGGAAGCAACCGTTAAGCAATACTTAATAGTTCAAACCGAGGGCAGCAGGGAAGTGCAGCGCGAGGTGGAACACTACAGTCTTCAGGCGATCATCGCTGTTGGTTTCAAGATAGAAAATGAACGTGCCGTGCAGTTTCGCAAATGGGCCAATCAAATCGTCAAAGACTACGCGATCCAGGGCTGGACGATGGATGTTGAACGCCTGAAACACGGGGGAAGCATCCTTAACGATGAGTACTTTGAAAGACAGCTCGCCAAGATCCGTGAGATTCGGCTTAGCGAGCGTAAGTTTTACCAGAAAATTACCGATATCTATGCCACCTCGTTGGATTATGACCCGACCGCTACGGCGACAAAACGGTTCTTTGCGGCGGTTCAGAACAAGATGCACTACGCTGTTCACGGACAAACGGCAGCGGAAATCATCGTGACCCGCGCGAACCACCGGAAGGAAAACATGGGGCTGACCACCTGGGAAGGCGCACCCCGGGAAAAGGTTCACCAATACGATGTTTCCGTAGCAAAGAACTACCTGTCCGGGTTCGAGCTTGATCAAATGCAGCGCATCGTCTCAGCCTATCTGGATATGGCTGAAGTCCAGGCAATGCGCCGAATTCCCATGACCATGGCGGATTGGGAAGAAAGACTGAGCAGGTTTCTTGAACTCTGGGACAGGGAAGTCCTGAACGATCCTGGCAAGGTGACGGCCGAGCTTGCCAGGGCTCATGCCGAAAGTGAGTTTGAGAAATACCGCATTATCCAGGACCGTTTGTTCGAAAGCGACTTCGATAAACTGGTGAAGCAGATCGAGGTCGAGAAAAAGGAAACCAGGTGACTGGGAAGACTTGCCCCGATGCCCACAAACATGCAACCTCTCATAGCCATGCCAATTCACCGCATGGCCCCTTTCCCCCGCTTGACAAGTGACGGACAAGCGGGAATAGTGGAGTTCAAGCAAGTAGTTTGTGCCGGGGGAGGGGGAACAGGTCTGAACAGTGAGCACGCCGACATCAGGCGGCGCATAGCCGAGCTTGAAGACAGGCTCGGTGTTCTCGAGACCGAAAACAAAAGACTCCTCGAAGTCGAGTCTCTCCTTGACTCACTTGCCGAACTCACCCGTGCCATTTTCTGGGAGACCGATGCGAACGGCCTGATCACAAAGGTCAACAGTGTTTCCACTTCCGTTCTGGGGTATTCACCCGAAGAGATCGTCGGCCGAATGCACTTCTTCGAACTGCACCCCGAAGAGGGCCGTGAGGCCTTCCGCACCTCTGCTCTCGAGGCTTATGCCAGGCGGGATGTGTTCCACAACCTTGTGAACCCGGCTGTGACACGTGACGGGAATGAAGTGCTTCTCCTGACAAACGGGGTTCCAGTGATCGGCCCGGATGGTGCGCTCATCGGCTACAGGGGCATAGATGTCGATGTAACGAAACAAAGGGACACCGAAGCGAAACTGCGGGAGAGCGAAGCGCGGAACACCGCCCTTCTTAACGCCCTTCCGGATATCATATTCATGTTGAACGGCGACGGAGTATTCGTTGACTTCCATGCTTCCAGCGAGGCGCGTCTTCTGATCCCGCCGGATGTCTTTCTGGGGCGAAGCATCCGGGAAGTCCTGCCCGGAGAGATCGCGGAAAACACCATCTCCCGGATCGAAACCGTGTGTCGGGGCCGGGATGCCACGCCGTTCAGGTACGAGGCCAATGTCGCCTCCGAGACCAGGTACTTTGAAAGCAGGATCGTGGCCTGCTCGGATGACCGTTTCCTCTCCATCGTGCGTGACATAACCGATCTGAGGCGGGCTGAGCTTGAACAGGAAGCTCTTCAGGCCCAACTGCGGCAGGCCCACAAAATGGAGTCCGTTGGAAGGCTTGCGGGCGGTGTCGCCCACGACTTCAACAACATGCTGGGCGTCATCATCGGCCACAACGAAATGGCAATGGAGAAAACCCCCCCCTCAAGCCCTGTCATGGCGGACCTGAGAGAGATCCAGCAGAGCGCGGAACGTTCGGCTGAACTCACCCGCCAGCTTCTGGCCTTCGCCAGAAGGCAGTCGGTATCCCCCCGCGTGCTCGACCTCAACAAGGCGCTTGATGGGATGCTGAACATGCTCCGGAGGCTTATCGGCGAGGACATCACGCTTGACTGGCTCCCCGGGAAGGATCTGTGGCCGGTGCTGGTGGACCCTCCGCAAATGAGCCAGATGCTTGCAAACCTCTGCATCAACGCAAGGCAGGCCCTTCCCGGAACCGGCAGGATCACCATAGCGACAGACAACATCACTCTTGGTCCCGAGTTCTGTGCCCTGAAGCCCGGCTCACGCCCCGGTGACCATGTGAAGCTTTCGGTAAGTGACAACGGATGCGGCATGGACCGCGAAACCATCGCACAGGTATTCGAGCCCTTCTTCACCACCAGGAAGCAGGGGCAGGGGACCGGGCTGGGGCTTTCCACCGTGTACGGCATAGTCAAGCAGAGCAACGGGTACATCGATGTGGAAAGCGAACCCGGGCTGGGAACGACATTCAGGGTTTACTTCCCCAGAAGTACAACCCCTGCGGTCGACTTCCTCGATGAAGAGTTCATGCCCATGGCTCCGGGCGGACACGAGACGATAATCCTGGTTGAGGACGAGAAGTCCATTCTGGACATGGTTGCCACCATGCTTGCGAATCTTGGCTACGACGTCCTCTCCACTTCATCGCCTTCAGAGGCGGTGGCCATTGCAAGAAGGCACCGCGAAAGGATCAGGCTTCTCATAACTGATGTGGTGATGCCCGAGCTGAACGGAAGGGACCTTGCCTGGAACCTGAAGAGCATAATTCCCGATCTGAAGTGCCTGTTCATGTCGGGCTACACCTCCGAGGTCATTGCGCATCAGGGAGTTTTGGAGGAGGGGGTGCACTTCATCCCCAAGCCCTTCACCTCAAGGGGACTTGCCGCAAGTGTCAGAAAGGCCTTGAACGAACCGGTCGCAAGGCAGGGGAGATCAGAGTGAGACACTCTGCACAGCTTGACGCCCTTGCGCCTTCAGTCATGGACGCCCTGGTTTTCGGCCACACATGCACCGACCTTGAGAGCATTCCCGGCAGCTGGACAGTCATTGCGCCGAGCGGCATGAAGAAACAACGCGCACACCCCGTCTCGCCCGAGTCGGAAACGCGGTGTCAGACAGCAAGGCTGGCAATACTTGACTGACCCCTCAACGGGTGGTGAACGCCCTGCCCCTCATGCTCCGGTACCACACAGGAAGAGCCGGCCCAAACCCTTCCTCAAACGATGGGAGATCATCGGTCTTCTCACCGGATTCGTCCTGCTCGCTGCGGGGCTGTTGCTGCAGAAGACTGCCGTGGACGGGAACATTCCGGGGCTTCTCCTCGCGGCCGGTGCTCTCGCACTCGCGGTTGTGCTCGCGGCCCTGTGCACGCATCTGATCCGGCTGCTGGCAGGGGTTCTGTTCCACAAGGTCCGCAACAGGATCATAGCCAACTACCTCCTGACAGGCGTGCTCCCGCTTCTTCTTGTTCTTCTGCTGGTGGTCTCGGTTTTCCATTTCTTCATGGTCCAACTTGCCGGGAGCCAGCTGAAGCATGCAATCGAGCGGGAGTACATCCGCCTCGAGGCCGCCGCTCTCCTCTGTTCGACCCTGCCATCAACCGCGGGAGATGGAGCCTCCAGTGAATGTCTGGATCACCTGGAGCGGGAGTATCCTGGCTTCAGGCTTTTCATCCCGGATGTTCATGGCGCCTTTCCCGGCACTGCGGCGGAAAGCATGACCCCGGCTCTCATTGCGGACTCTGTTGCCCGCTTGTTTCTTGTACTGGATGACACGGTTTACATGGCCGTCTCCATCCCCACCGGAGATTTCTCTTCGGGCCGCCCCCTGGTACTCGCGGTACCCCTGCAGGGCAGGGTGCTTTCAGCCCTTGGTGACGAACTGGGGGGGAACTGCATGTTCTCGTACGGTTTTCACACTGGCAGGGAAGCCGTGGAGGAGGAAACCGGCGCAGTGCGTTTCAGGTTAGACGCGGGAACGGGCGGGTCGGCGGGCGTCCGTTTCTCGCAGTCGCCGGACCTCCAGACCCGGATCGACCGGTGGAGCCACAACCAGCCCGGCGGCCCTGATCATCTGATCTCCTACTCCCTGAACCCCGGGTACATGCTGAAGGATGACGGGACAATACAGGACGTGATGGTCCTGGGCCTTGTCAGCACCCGGCACTCCTACCTTGCCGGAAGGATAATGCAGGGGGCGCTTCCCGAGAACATCCCCATGCAGTCGGTCTTTCTATGGGTGGCGTTGATCCTCGCGGCAGTCTTCGGCGCCATTGAGCTCGTGGCGCTGGTGATCAGCCTGGTGCTCTCCCGCTCAATAACGAAAACCATCGCCCAGCTCCACAAAAAAGCAGACTGTGTGGCCCGTGGCGACTTCTCTTACCGCATCGGCTCCGGACGTACCGACCAGTTGGGCCTTCTGGCCGCGTCGTTCGATGCGATGTCCGACTCCCTCGAGCTTCTTCTGGAACAGGTCAGGGAAAAGGAACGGATCGAGCACGAACTGGAGATAGCACAGGAAGTGCAGCGGGTCTTCTTCCCCAGGAGCTTTCCCGACGTGCGGGGCATAAGCCTTCTGGGAAGGTGCCGGCCGGCCCTCATGGTATCCGGCGACTACTACGACTTCATCCACCATGAAGAAGGGGTCCTGGATTTCTTCATTGGCGACATATGCGGCAAGGGGATCTCGGCCGCGCTTCTCATGGCGGGCTCGCAGACATTTCTGCGCTCCGAGGCGGGAAGGCGCCCCCTGCGTCCGGTCACAGGGATAGTTGACAGCTTCAACAATTACCTGGTCAGGTACAGCGCGGAGGGCAGGTTCTCTTCCCTGTTCTACGGAAGGCTGGACCCGGTTGAAAGAACCCTGACCTACTGCAACGCAGGCCATCCCGCACCCTTTCTGTTCCGGCGCGGCAAAGTGACGACACTCTCCATCGGAGGGCTCATCCCGGGAGTTGTTCCCGCAACACGCTACGGTGAGGAGACGATCCGGCTGGAGCAGGACGACCTTATCGTCGCCTTCACAGACGGTTTCACCGAGGCGTTCAACCCTGAAGACCAGGAGTTCGGTGAGACTCGCCTTTCCGAAACCGTATCAGCGTGTCAAATGGAAAGCCTCGAGGCCATCTGCGATCGCATGGTGAACACAGTAGACACATGGTCCGCCGCCAGGGTCCAGGCCGACGACATGACCGTCTTCCTTGCAAGGGTTCGCTGACGCCTGAAAGTGGATGCGCCCGGTTTCATCGGGATTTGAGACGGTGCTGCCTTCGAGGGAAAAGCCGCCCTGCAGCTTCCGTTCAGCTCCGCGCGACCATGATCACGAACACCATGGCCCCGATGAGGGTCACGGCGGCTGCGATCCCCGCCACAAGACAGCTCATTTTCGACTTCGGGGGGTATTCGGCCTTCTCATTGTCACCCGACGCATGGGGCTGCGGCGCGGCTTCGGCTTCCAGCATCACACCGCAATGGGGACATTGCTGGGAAGCCTTCAGATAGACTGTTTTCTCGCATGAAGGACATTTGACGAAACTCAATTATCCATCACCTCTTTCCATCCGGCAGTGTGAACCTCGGGACAACCCGCATCGCAATCATATCTCTTTTCACAACTTGCGCACGAACCGGGCATGGAGAAGGTTCCCAGGGCAAAATTTCTCCAGCGGGGATGGGATGATGCCTTCCTCCACTCCGTGTGATGGGCGATCCTCACCCGGGAGTGGTTGCAGACCCTGAGGTATCCGGACGGGTCGACCGTGAAGAAGTTCTTCACCGCGCTGCAGCGGTAGCCCACATGAAGGCGCTTGAGGTCCGCAAGGCCCGGGACGCACCTGGGAAACTCGGTGCCGGTCGCCCCGGGAACACCGGATGCTTCCAGAACATCCTCGGCGGTTCTCACCATCTCACCCAGCTCATCCATGTTCAGTGACAGCTCGTCGAGGTGCTTCAGTCCCCTTCC
>Ga0351892_10062_pt1 | contig 43229 bp, 35 predicted proteins | sample TotcelFGM3001K14_FD_206763 | JGI IMG/M metagenome (GOLD analysis project Ga0351892, IMG submission 206763) | Enriched cells from coal bed in the Powder River Basin, Montana, United States - Total cells FGM rep3 HSBNCT.FGM.300.1.K14 ... | reverse complement strand
GGATACCAGCGCCTCGTCCGTCACCCGCAGGATCCCCTGCAGGGGCGATCTCTCCGATGCCTCCCGCAAGGCGTCGTTGACCTGTTCCGGCGTCACGTCTTTTTCCAGGGAAACCATCATGTCGGTAATCGATCCGTCGGGAACGGGAATTCGCATGGCCATGCCGGTCATCTTTCCCTTCAACTGCGGCAGAACTTTTTCGGCGGCTTGGGCCGCGCCCGTGGTGGTCGGGATGATCGACAGGGCGGCCGCCCGGCCCCGGCGGCGATGGCGCATTGGCATGTCCATCAGCGACTGGCTCGAGGTGTATGCATGGATGGTGGTGAACATGATGAACGCCACGCCGAAGGATTCATGAAGGACCTTGGCTACCGGCGCCAGACAATTCGTTGTGCAGGAGGCCATGGAAACAATCTTATGGGATTCCGGCCGGTATATCTCCTCGTTGACGCCCAGAACGATCATTGCGTCGGCATCGTCGGAGGGAGCGGAGATGATCACGCGTTTTGCGCCCGCCTCCAGATGACCCGCAGCCTTTGCACGGCTGCGAAGGGCTCCGCTGCATTCAATGATGATATCCGCCCCCGTGTCCTTCCAGGGTATCTTTTTCGGGTCCGGGTTAGAAAAAAAGGGGATTGTTTGCTGATCCACCTGGATGGCGCTTTCCTGCGCGGCAACCTTTCTGGAATACCAGCCATGGACCGAATCATACTTCAGAAGATAGGCAAGGTCTGCAAGATTGGCCAGATCATTGATTCCGACCACTTTAAAATTTTCTCTATGAAGTAATTGTCTGAAAACCGTCCGTCCGATTCGACCAAACCCGTTGATTCCCACCCGGATAACTTCTTGTGTGCTCATGTGTTCTCCTCCTTAGCGTTTGAGAAATGTCAACATAACGAAAGACCTCTCCCCAAAGTTGCATCATCCTGAAAAAACCGTCCTGGTCAATAACGCAACACGGCTGCGACAAGAGCCTGATCCGGGACGTCTTCCGGTGAAACGGCAAATACCGTGCCACCCTTGATCAGGGTCTGGATGGCCGTAAAATCCAAAAGATCCTCGTCGCCGGGTTCACGGGATTCATGCACATCAACCCTGTCTTTTTCCGGATCAAAACGGCCCCACGCCTGCACGCCCACAGCGACAAAGAGCACCTCTATCCGCCCGTGATGCGCCGCCAGGACCGCCTCGGTGACGTCGGTCGTGGTCTGCCCGGTGCCTGCCAGTTGTCGGTACCGGGCAGAACCTGCTTCCCGTTCCTTTTTAAATACCGGTTCGACGATGGCCCACGCCTGCTGGTGAAGATCTTCGGGCTTCATCTCTTCGGGGTTTCCCGGAACCCCTTCCGCCATCAAATGCGGGTAGGTGTTGACTTCTTTATAAAGCGGGAAAAGTGTGTCCACACCGGCCAGCGCCAGAGGGGACTGCGCGTCCGAGAGAAGACCGCCTACCTCTTTATCGATCGTGCGGAACCATTGCCGGATGCGGTTCTTGATGTCGTCGCCGATGTCGTGTCCATGGAACATGGCCGACCGGTTTCCGGCCCCCGATGGCGTGCCTGTATGGAATTGCAACTTTTTTTCCGCGAACCCGTCCGGTAAAGTTTCGGAAAGTGTTTGTGCTACATTTTCCAGATCGATTGTATCCACCGTATGCCGCGTCCCCTCCAGCAGGCGAACCTGGTTCTGGCTGAGGGCCAGGATGTAAAAGACGCCGTCGCTGGCTAAAATCGGCAGCAGCGGTTTAACATGAAACCGATGGGAAACCACCACAAGCTCCTTCAAGGCCATTGGCAGTCTAAAAAAGCGGTATGTGTTTTTGGAAAAAAACACTGCCAGGCCGTCGCTCTGCCGCTGCCAGAAACCCTGATCCTGCAACAGCAGTTGGGGCCTTTTGACTATCTCCTGAACCTCCGGAGACCGCAAACCTTTGCCCATGAGGCGTTCTTCCGCCTCCCGAAGCAGGTTCTTGAAACGAATCGGATCCTGTTCCGTTTCCCGCCCCGCCCGATGCGTCGGCATGAAGAGTGAGACACACCAGTCCGAATGGCTGTCTAAAAAAATCTGCCTCAATATATCCATTGTGATTCTATCCATAGGTAAAGTCTCCTTTCCATAAGAGTTGATTGTTTCAGTTTCGCGCCGCTCTTGACGAGCAGTGCAACAATAAGCCCGATGCCAAATTTTTCAGGCGCTCATGCGCAGGAAAAGGGTTATAAGCCCCAGATAAATAAGAAGGCCCAAGATATCGTTTAAGGTGGTTATGAGTGGACCGGTGGCAAGAGCAGGGTCGATGTTACATTTTTTGAGCACAAAAGGTATGGCAGAACTCGTAAACCCTGAGCATAATATAATCAATCCCCCCGCCATCGACACCGTGGCGCCCAACCCGTAATCGGATAGCCAGAAGCCGACAATCAGCCCCAATAGGATTCCGCATGCGATTCCATTTATCAATGCGACTTTGAGTTCCAGCCAGAGCCTCTTGTGAATATCCACAAGTCTGATATCACCCGTGGCCATTCCTCTCACAATAATCGTCGCGGCCTGGGTACCCGTATTCCCTCCCATGCCCATGATAGCAGGGAAGAAAAATGACAAGGCAATGACCATTTCCAGGGTCGTCTCAAACTGGTTGATCACTGCCGCTGCAATAATACCGCCGAATACTCCGGTGATCAGCCAGGGCAGGCGTGCCCTTGAGATTTTCATAGCGAACTCTTCTGCAATTTCCTGGCCAATAACACCCGTCATCAAGGAAATATCCTCGTCTATCTCGTCCTCGATTACATCGATGATATCATCATGGGTAATGTGACCTACCAGCAGATAATTTGCATCCACTACAGGCATATTGATCAGATCATATTTTTTGAACATCAGGGCTACATCCTCTTGATCCGTATTCACATCGACTGAAATCACATCATGATTCATGAACTCGTTGATTGTTCGCTCGGGAGCTTCAATCAGCAAATCCTTGAGGGATACGACCCCGGTCAGCCTTTCATGATGATCAACAACCCAGACGTGATAGAGGATTTTTAGTTTTTTCCCCTTTTTACGAATCGTTTTCACGACATCTTCAACTGTGCAGTCCTCGGCTACTGAGACATACTCCAGATCCATAATGCCGCCGGCCGTGTCTTTGCCATATCGCAGAAGCTTTCCAAGCTCTTTCGACAGTTCCGGTCCAAGCGCCTTGAGGATATCTGCTGCCCGGCCATCCGGCAGACTCCCGATAATATCGACTGCCTCATCAGCATCAACTTCTTTCAGGATTAGCGATAGAAACCGGTTATCAAGGTCCGCCAGGATCTGTTTCTGAACAGGGGGCTCAATCTCTACCAGAACATCTCCCACCCCTTCAGATGTCAGAAGGCTGAAAATGAACAAGCGTTTGTCGATTGCCAGGCGCTCAATCACATCCGCGGCATCCGCGGGCTTCAATTCATTAAAGATTTTAGTCAGAGCATCGGTGTTATTTCCATGAATGAAACCCTCGATCGTCTCGATCAACTCGCCATTGATGTTGTCAGCCGCTACTCTTTTCAAAATTGGTTCAGTAACCATGATTCATCACCAGGCCTATCCCTTCGCAAGGCAGCCGTCACCATCGAAAGGTATCGCCGGATTCAAGGCGAGGGTTAGGATTTTTTTCATGGGGCGTCTCCTTTGGCTGCTTTTCATGCAGGTCAAAAGTCAGCGTTTCTCCCGGCTTCAGTGGGTGGATTTTGCCCTGGAACGCGACTTTTGTGGCCGCCCCTTCGCACCGGTTGCAGGTTATGGTCAGGAATTCCGGGGTCACAGCGATGTCAAACCATTTACCCTGGTATTTGTTTCTCATGGACAGTTTCGGCAAATCATCGGGAATATTCGGATTTAGAAAGAGAATGTCGTCATGGAATTCCAGCCCCGTATAGCAGCGCTGCAGAATATCCACGGTTCCGGCCATGGCGCCCAGATGAATGCCCTCATGGGTCGTACCGCCCTGGATGTCTGAAATGTCGCTCTCCAGGCCCTTGTGGAAGAGCGCCAGGGAGCGCGGCCGATCCGACCGGGAGAGAACCCAGGCGTGCACGATGTTGCTCAGGGTGGAGCCGTGGGAGCTTCGCTTCAGGTAATAACTGATATTTCTGGGAATGCTCTCAGGGTCGAAGTCATATCCCATCCGGGTGAAGAGATCCTGAATCTCCTCGGCCGAGAAAAAATAAAAGAGCATGAGCACATCGGCCTGTTTCGAAACCTTATACCGGTTGGGGGTGTCTCCTTCCGCCTCCAGAATCCGGTCCAGGCGCTGGATGTCCCCGTATTTTTTCCGGTATCCCTCCCAGTCAAACTCCGGCAGTTGATCGTACCCTTCGAACTGGCTGATGATGTTATCCCCGTGGAACACGACGCGCATTTTACGAATGATATCCTGCCAGCGGGAGAGTTCCGCCTGCTCGAGGCCCAGGGTTTTAAGCAGGTCACCCCATCTGTCGGGGGCAAGCGCATCGATCGCTTTCAGAGCGGTCCGCAGCACATAGACGGTCATGACATTCGTGTAGGCATTGTTGTTCAACCCGGGCGTTTCCGAATCCGGGTACCCGTCGTGATATTCGTCGGGCCCCATGACCCCGAGGATCTCGTAGCGGTCCAGCACCGGGTTGAAGGTCGTGATACCCGCCAGGAAACGGGCTATTTCCAGAATCATCTCCGCACCGTAGGTGGACAGGAATCCCAGGTCTCCGGTGGCCTTGTAATACTGCCACACATTATAGGCGATGGCGATATTGACATGGCGCTGCAGATGGGAGTTGTCCGGCAGCCACCGGCCCGATTTCGGGTTCAGATGCAGATGCTGGGTTTCTTCCCGCCCGTTGCTGCCGCTCTGCCAGGGATATAGGGCGCCGCTCAATCCTTCCGCTTGTGCCGCGAGGCGGGCCTGGTTCAGTCGCCGGTACCGGTACAAAAGCAAAGAACGGGTGAGATTCGGGATTCTCACGTTGAGATAGGGGAAGATGAACACTTCGTCCCAGAAGATGTGCCCCCGATACGCCTCGCCGTGCCAGCCCCGTGCCGGCACACCGATGTCCAGATCGATGGTGTTTCTCGAAACGGTCTGGAGCAGATGAAAAATGTGCAGCCTCAGGATCATCTGGGGGCGGTCGCTGTTTTCAAGGCGGATGTCGCATCGATTCCACAGATGGTCCCATTGCAGCATGTGGCTTTGCAAGAGTTTGTCAAAGCCCCCCGCATGCGCGACAGCCTCTGCAGCATCCAGGGCAGGCTCGGTAATGGCAAAATCCCTGGAGGTGAAAAAGGAGACGATCTTCTCGATCCTTACGGCCTTCTTTTGCGCCACATCGATAAAGAATTCCTGACCGATGGTTCCGGGGCGCTCGACAAGCTTCCGTTCGACCGCGATCCGTTCCTCTCCGGAATACACGCAGGTTCTGGCGGCCTCGGCCACTCGCAGGCGGGATTGATTGGTCTCCACCAGCAGGCAGATCGTTTCGTCATTGACCGCCTCGCCCCGGATGGGCGAAAGGTGCTTGCTGTTGAGCTGTTGATACCGTTTTACCCCGGCATTGATCACCGTTCCGTCGAGGCTGGAAAGGACCTGGATCCGCCCGGCCCAATTCTCCGGGATGATCATGGTCTCCAGCCCGGCCAGGTGCATCTGACCCATGTGGACGAAACGCCGTTGGATCAAGGTGGTCTCCCGGCCCTGTTTGTCTTTGAACCGGACCGTTCTGGAGAGGAGACCCGCTTTCAAGTTGAGTTCCTGGCGGTAGAAAAGAATATCGGCAGACAGCAGATTCAGCCAGTCGCCATCCTCGGGCCGAAACCGGGTGACCAGCCAGTTGGGCATATTCACCAGGTCTTCATTTTCGACTTCCCGGCCGGCGATCTCCGTTTTCAGCCGGTTATATCCTCCGGCAAGATACGTGCCCGGGTAATGAACCGCACCCGCCTCGGATTCCGGCGCTGCACCGCGGGTGGCGAAATACCCGTTTCCCAAGGTGCAGAGGGCCTCTCGCAGGCTTTCCTTTTTCGGATCGAATTCTTCATAAACCAGGGTCCAGGAATTCATGACGACCTCCTGCATAGGGGGATCAGTTGAACAAGAAACCGGCGGACCTCATCGGGGTCCTCCAAGCTGTAGGCGGCGGCGGTCTCGTAGGGTCGGTCCCGGACCACGATTCCGATTCCCCGTCCCTTGAGCGCCCGAAATGCGTCCTCGTCGGTCACATCATCCCCGATGTAGAACGGCAGCACATCCTGTCGGTCAAGTTTCAGGGTGCGCAGCAAGGAGAAAAGCGCCTTTCCCTTGTGCCAGTCCGTTTTTGGCTGGAGCTCGAAAATCTTTTTTCCGTAGGACTTTCGGAGCTCCGGATGTCCCGCTGCAACCTCGTCCACAACCGCTTCAACCCGTTCCACCTTTTCGGGATCCACGCGCCGGTAGTGGATGGCGATGGCGAATTTTTTCCGCTCCACCAGCAGGCCCGGAAGGGCGCCGAGTTTTTGCGACAGCGCTGTCTCCGCCTTGTCGAGGGCGGGAAGAAATTCCTCCCCGACCGTATCCTCGACCTGCAACCCCTTGGGACCGCTGATGTCAAAGCCGTGACTTCCCGCATAAACGATGGTGTCGATCCCCACTTTGTCCTGCACATCCCCAAGATCCCGGCCGCTGATGATCCCCACCGGGCAATGTCGGGAAAGCGCGATCACCGCCTCCCGCATGTCTTCCGCCATGACCGCCAGGTCCGGGCTTTCGACGATGGGGGAAAGCGTGCCGTCATAGTCCAGGAAGATGGCCGGGGTTTTCCCCGCCGCCTCGCGGGAAATCCGATCAAAGACGTCCAGGGCGGAGGGGAGCGGTTCCATCGTTTCCAGATCGCCGACAACGCAGACTTCAGAAAGGTCTTCCACCACGGCATGGGCGCCGTTATCCCGAAGGGTTTCTCTTCCACCGGCCCGGGCGATTCCGACCACAAGCCCGAATTTTCCGGCGCGACCGGCCCGGACGCCGGAAACGGCGTCTTCGATCACCACCGCCCGCTCCGGTTCCACCCGCAGTTGCCGGGCTGCCTCGAGGAAGATATCCGGGGCCGGTTTTCCGGGTATCCCCAGGATTTCCGAATCCACCCCGTCCACCCGCACGTCAAAAAGATCCGAAAGATTGACGGAATCCAGAATCATGGCGCAGCTCTTGCTCGATGAAATGACGGCGGTTTTCAGGCCGTGCGTTTTTGCGCTGTGGATCAAATCCACGGTAGAATTGTATACCTTCGCCCCATTTTCCTGAATCTGATCCAGGAAATCCGCATTTTTGCTCTTTCCCAGACCGTGAATGGTTTCTGCGCCGGGCGGGTCTTCCGGGCCCCCTTCGGGCAGGTTGATCCCCCGGGACTCGAGAAAACTCCTCAGCCCGTCGAGGCGGGGTTTTCCATCTACATGGGGACGGTAATCCGTTTCGATTTCAAAAGGCCGGAAGGAAACCCCTTCCCGGGCGGCGTGTCGCGAAAGAAAGTCATCGAACATCCGTTTCCAGGCCGCCGCATGCACGGATGCCGTATCCGTGACCACGCCATCGAGATCGAAAATGACCGCATCAAAATCGGTCGCAGGAATAGAACAGGTTGCTTTTTTGTGAGTCATCGGTCACCTCCGGTTCATTATAGCCTTCTCCGGTAAATTCGAAGGTCCGCCCATCCGCCAAAACCACATCAGACACTGATGATTTGAAGCGAGTCGGTTCCATGCATGTCCCGGGTTGATTCATCTGTAGGATAGAAGCGGGCCGCCGATAACCGTTCGGCAGAAAACCTCTTCTCCGGAAACTTTTTCCACCTGAAGCTGGATAATTGAGCCGGGCCACATTCATCCCCTGCAGCATCAAGCGCTCCAGGACAGCCTCCGAGTTGGATGCCGGGCCTATGGTGCAAACGATGTCTGCTCATGTGCTCTCCTCCTTTAGATTGAATCATGCCTGTTATCCAGCCGTTTCCATTGCCCGGGCATACTTTCCGTCCCGAGCAAGACCGTTCAACCGGCAGCGTTTCAAGAACATGTTCTGAGCGGCAGCCATATTGCCTTCCTGACCTTTCCAGATTGCAAGCACCGGAGCCTGCAGCGCGCGCCCATAAGAGAAACTGACTTGCCACGGATGCGGGCCCATCATGTTGATGGCGTTCAGGTGGTCAGTGGCGTCTTCAGCACTCTGCCCACCGGACAGGAATACGATTCCAGGGACAGCCGCCGGCACGTAGCGGCGCATGCAACGAATCGTGGCCTCGGCAACCCGCTGTACGCTTGCCTGACGCGCGCATTTCATGCCGGCAATAACCATATTCGGCTTTAGCAACATACCCTCGAACAGCACGCGGTGGGCATCAAGCTCGGTGAACACTGCGTCGAGAACCCTGGATGTGACAATTTCGCAGCGCTCGATGTCGTGAGCACCATCCATGAGCACTTCCGGTTCCACGATCGGCACGATATCCAATTCCTGGCAAAGCGCGGCGTAACGGGCCAATACGTGGGCATTGGCACGAATACCGAACGCGGTAGGAACATCTCGCTCGTTGATCTCAATAACCGCCCGCCACTTCGCAAACGTAGCCCCCATCTGTTTGTACGCGACGAGCCGCTCGCGCAGGCCGTCAAGTCCCTCGGTGATTTTTTCTTCAGGGTAAAATGCCAGCGCTTTCGCGCCTTTGTCCACCTTGATCCCTGGTAAAATCCCCCGGCTGGATAGCAGTTCGGCAAAGGGAGTGCCCTCTCGCGTGCTTTGGCGCAACGTTTCGTCGAAGAGAATCACACCACCGATATAGCGTTCAATCCCTTCGGTTGTAAAAAGGATTTCGCGGTACTGTCGGCGATTTTCTTCGGTGGACCCGACCTTGATCGAATCGAAGCGCTTTTTGATCGTGGGATTGCTTTCGTCCGCAGCCAGCACGCCCTTCTGTTTCGCGACGATTGCATTTGCTACAGAACTGAGTTTATCGTTGTTCATTCATTACTCCTCTTCCCGGTTTGTGACTGCATACAAAATGCTCCGCGTAACGGGCCAAAAAAGGCCGGGACACAAGACATGAAAAGCAACAAAAATGTTTGCCCCGGCCTTTTTGGTCTGCGTTCATGCAATTGTCCGCAATCTCTCAATTCTTGTTCTTAACGCTGGTTTTCTTTTTCGGTTTTTTCCTTATCTCCTTTCTTTCCGCCAGTCATCGGTCCTTGACCAGGGCTATTGCCCTTTCCCTTTCCCTTACCTTTACCATGACCGTCTTTCGGTCCCTGACCTTTGGGTCCGGTTCCATCTTTATTCGGCATATTCATCACCTCCTTCCTGCTGAAAAACGATAGGGACCGTTAATTTGTCGTCGCCTGGGAAAAACAGCATTCAGAATTCAGAAGCCAGAATTCAGAATAAATAAGGAAAATATCATTTTTATAAACAGCAACCATTCCCTATTTATTCTGGCTTCTGAATTCTGACTTCTGTATACGGTATTCCACTATAAATATTCAGTTGCGCTCAGGGCTTCGAATCCGGAGATAACGTCAAACAGTTCCTCGTCGATGCCGCTCTGGCGCAATCGATGAAATGTTCCGTTGAGATCTTCCAGCAATTCGTCGATGTTTTTGTCGGCGCGTTGCATCGCCGCCAGTCGGCTTGCGTTTTCACTGGCAAGGGATTCGGCGCACGCTCGGAAGAGCGAGACGAAAAGATATTCGCGGATGAGCGCCCGCAAGGCCGCAGTGCTTCCCCCCATGATCTCGGGCAGGTTTTTCGTCGGCCAGGGAAGTTCATTCAGTTTCCGTCGCCAGTTTTCATCCAATGGCAGCAATCGCTGACCGATGGGCGTATAAACTGCCCCGGACGTGGGACGGTTGTAAAAGAGGTGGAGTTCGGTGACGTCACCCCGGCTGCGGCGCGTTTCGCTCTCCACAAGAATCTGCCCGATCAGCGGGATGATGGCCTTGACAGAGTTCGGCACGCTGAAAAGTCCCATCAGTTGAAGACCTGCGTCCGAAAGTCGCGCATGAACGCGCTCACCGACGGCCCAGACCACTGAATTGGATGGCAGAGCCGCCAGCGACTTGACCGCATAGTCGGCCACGACATCATTAAACTGACCCACCAATCCCTGGTCTGAACCGAAAACGACCGCACCAATTGCACCCGAAACAGCTTGCCTTTTATTTTCTGCAATCCAGGGCGCCATACCGCTTTGCCGAAAGCATACACCCAAACCCAGTTCCACCGTGCGATAGTAGTCGGCCAGCGCTGACACGGATTTCTCGTATTGTCCGATGCTCGAGGCAGCCACGGCCTTCATCGTTCGGACGACGGATTGGAGATCACCTGCGCTGTCGATCTTGCGGCGCAGGCTTGCCATGGTATCGCTCATCACGCCTCCGGGAGTTTCGGTTCGGGTGAGGACGATTCGAGTGCTTCGCGCACACGCGCCAGTCGGCCATCAAACCGTGTCCGGTCATAAGGGGACGTGATGGTGCGTTCTGCCAATTCGGCGATCCATTCCACTCTTTCATATATTGCCCGCCGCCGGCTTGCGTTGGCTGTCAGACTGGCGATGGTTTGAAGCGCCCAGATCATCCGCGACATGATGGCGACGTTGCCAACGGCATTCTGCCGGATCTGGTCAAAGGCTTCGGATAGCAGGCTCTCGAAGTGCGGGCCTCGGGCAAGCACCCGAAGCTCCCCCTGGTGAAAAAGATGAGCGGGCGCAATCCGGCGGGACGCAAGTCGAACCAGGATCACCGCCAGGTAATCCACACACATCACCGCGGTCGTGGTGTCGTTGATGCCGGGCGATAGCGCTTTCATGGCGATATCCACGATCTGCCGGATACCGAACGCAGCATCCGTTTCCACCGAGCGCTGACGGCTGATGACATAGGCCGCATTCAGCTCGGCAGCCGTCTCTTCGTTCAGGCCGTCCGGGTTGATCACCGAAACCAGTGGCGTGCCCGCGATGACAAAATCCCCGATGCCGCATTCCATCCTCAGAATGGTCCCGCGTTCTCGGGCCACATCCAGAAGCACGTCCGTATCAATCATTTCGATGTAACCGGTTTCCCGGGTCGGGACGGCAGACCAGGGTTGATTCGCAAGAGACGATTGGAGGTTGTCCTCCCCGTTTTCGTCCTCGTATTCAGCCAGCTCATTGGGAAACAAATGATCAACGGCCGCGATGGTCTCGTGTGAAACCCTGGCAATAATGCTCGATGCCTGGATGGACATCGAGATGTAGTGAATGAAGTAGATCAGAAAGGCGATCCCGACAAAAGCAAGAATCAAGCCACCCATCACTGCCAGCGTCGGGACGAACGCCCCCTCGTCACCCCCGCGAATCGTCCGCAGCACCACCAGGCAGTAGGCGAAGATGCCGACGAACATGCCGAGCACCACCTGGTTGACGCGGTCACGCATAAAATTGCGAATGACCCGCGATGTGTACTGACTGGACGTCAGCGAGAGGGCAACGAGGGTGATGGAGAACACCACCCCGGCCACCGTGATCATCGAGCCGGCGACGGCTGTGAGCAGGCCGCGGGCACCGGCCGCACCGGCGCCAAAGACCATCGGCCAGCGCTCGACAGCATTCAGATCGACTGTTGCGTCAACCGTGATCAGGACGGTGGCAAGCACTACGGCGTCCAGAACCATCACGGCAGGTACGAACCAGAAGCTCGACCGTTTTTCCAGCCACCAATGGTGCAGTTTTGTTAACATTTCCGGTTATGTCTCCATTATAATTTTGAATCGTTTGTCGTTTTTTCAGAGGAAGGCGTTCCGGAAACAAGCGGCAAAAGATTCTCCCCCTCTTTCAAGGGTTGTGCCTGCCGTGCCTGTTCCTCGATGACGACGGCTTCGCTGTATAAGCCGGCTTCCGCTTTCGTGGACACCGCTTTCAGTTCTTCGTGGAGCGATTCAACCGTCTGCCGCTTTTCCGGCAGATCACCGGGCACATCCGCCGCTTTCCCGTCGGGCATGGTGACCGTGACGGGGACGCCGTTGGGGAACACAATCTCTCGTGCCTCATCGGGCATCGAGATGCCGTACTCCTGAAAGGCGCGCTTAACCAGCCGGATCACCGAAGACCGCACCTTCAACGAACTGTGTGTCCGGCCGTTGAGCCAAAAATAGACGCGCAGGTTGACTGTAGAGCTCCCCAGGCTTTCCGCCAGCACCGAGGGTTCGGGGTCGTTCAGAACGGCCGGATGGTCTGCCAGCACTTTCCGTGCGATCTCCTGCGCCTCGTTGATCGCATCGTCGTAGCCGATTCCGATGACAAAATCCTCCCGCCGGTTGGCGGTGGTTGTGAAGTTGCGGAGGTTGCTCTTGTAAACGGTGGCGTTCGGGATTTGCACGACGGTCCCATCGAGGGTCATCAAGATCGTCGTGCGCATGTTCAACTGCTGCACGTACCCGGTCTCGCCGGACACCTCGACCAGGTCACCGGTCTCGAACGGCTGCTGAATGCTGAGGAAGATGCTGGCCAGGAAGTTCTCGGTGATTTCCCGGAATGCGATACCAACGATCAGACCGATCAGACCGGTGCCGCCGACGACCGTCAATGCCAGTTGCGTCAGGCCGAAGACTCTCAGAATAATATAGGCGCCGCAGAGGAATACGAACCCACCCACCCCGCGGGCGATCACATTTTGAAGGAGTTTTGTCTGAATCCGTCGGCGAAGGAACGGCCGGGCTCCTTTTGCTGCCAGCATGCCGGCGCCCATCGACAAAGCCAGAATCATCACCCCAAACACGATAAAGGGAAGCGAGCGGATGAAGTCGCGCCACAATATCAACAGTCCGCTCGAGGCCGGACGGAAATCCCATACCGGTGGCTCCATTATTTCCATCCGGTTGACCACGGCGGCGACATCCTGGGTATTGCGCGCCAAATCACCGGCCCATTTCTTCAGCTCTTCGGACGCCACCCGGCCTTTGAGAAAGACGACGCCTTTCTCGACCCGTACCTGTGGGTCAATAAACCAGTTGGTGGCCTCCAGGACACTCTGGAGGCGCTTGGAAATCTCTCCATCCCGCGCGACAGGGTTTACGTCGACCTTCTCGGGCGCCGGGAAAAGATCTTCCCTGGCAGGGGCTGTCGGTTTTTGCAGTTCCCCGGATTTGCCGATGGGTTCCTGTGCCACAACGCTCGCGGTCAGCACGCTGTACACAGCACATAGCAATACGGCGATGTTGATCATACGGCGCATGTTCAAGATGGTGCTGCTCATGACGTTTCCTGTGGCGCCGCTTTGGGATCGGGCTCAGACTTGGCGTCCGGCTCGGGCAGGAACGCTCCGAGCGCCTGGCCGGCAATTTGAATGATCGTTTCCCGATCCCCATCGCTCAACCTGTCGGCGGTATCCAATCGCTTACGCACCTGTGCCGGGATCTCTGCCGCAGCCTTGCGCACGGCCTGTTCGGCGCCCGTCATCCGGTCAAGCGGCACGTCGTCGAAGTGTTCTGCGATCAAGGTCAGCAACACGGCGATTTGCGCAGGCACAGACACCGGGTCGAATTCCGGCTGTTTGAGGCAGGCGCGGATTCGCCGTCCGTGTTCGATGATTTTGCGGGTGTCTTCATCCAGGCGGGCCCCGAACCGGGAAAAGGTTTCCAGTTCCTCGAACTGTGCGTAGGCAAGCTTGAGATCACCCGCTACGGCGCGGTAAGCGGCCCGCTGCGCCTTTCCGCCCACGCGCGAAACGGATTTGCCGACATCCACTGCAGGCAACACGCCCAATTCAAAGAGCGATGGCGAGAGGTATATCTGCCCATCGGTGATGGAGATCAGATTGGTCGGAATATAGGCGGAAATATTTTGAGCTTCGGTTTCGATGATGGGCAGCGCGGTGAGTGATCCGCCACCGAGTTCCCGGCGCAAGTGCGTCGCACGTTCCAGCAGACGCGAGTGGATATAAAAGATGTCGCCGGGAAAGGCTTCACGACCGGGTGGACGGCGCAGCAACAGGGACAGTTCGCGGTAGGCGCGTGCGTGATGGGTCAGATCGTCGTAAACGATCAGCACATCATGGCCCGCTTCCATGAAAAACTCCGCCATGCTGGTGGCGGCGTAGGGTGCGATATACGCGAGCCCCGGCGGGTCGTTGCCCTCGGTCACGACAAGAACGGTGTAATCCATTGCGTCCTTTTCCCGCAAGGTTGCCACGGTCTTGGCAACGGCCGATGCGCGCTGGCCGATGGCGCAATAAATGCAAAGGACATTTTGATCGTGCTGGTTGAGGATGGTGTCGATGGCAATGGCGGTCTTGCCGGTCTGTCTGTCGCCCAGAATCAATTCGCGCTGGCCGCGACCAACGGGGATGAGTGCATCGATGACTTTGATGCCGGTCTGGAGAGGCTCCGTGACCGGCGCACGATCCATGATGGCTGCAGCGGGGCGCTCGACAGGCAACCGCCGGCTTGTGACAACCGGCCCGTTGCCATCGAGGGGGCGGCCGAGCGGGTCGATGACGCGCCCCAGCAATCCATCGCCGACGGCAACGTCCATGACCCGGCCCGTGCGCCGGACTTCATCCCCTGCGTGGAGGTGCCAGTATTCGCCCAGCAGCACGACACCGATTTCATCCGCATCCACGTTGAAGGCAATGCCGGTTACATCGCCCGGAAAGGTCACCAGTTCATCAAAGCCGATGCCGGGAAGACCCGATACCTTGGCAATGCCGGTGGCAACGCTGGTGATTGTGCCGACTTCCTGTGGCCTCAGTTGCGGGGTGAATGCTTCCCGCACCTGGCGTATTCCGGCAAACGTGCTGTCGAAAATATTCTGGAGGCTGTCATGTTCCATTTTCATCGGCTCTCAGTTCCGGCCCGTGTTCTTCACGCCCGGGTCCTTCAGGTTGAGGTACTTCCCTGGCTTCAGATTTGTCCTTCTCTATCAGAAGTTCTTCGATCCCTTTTTCCACCGACACCAGATAATCCGCAATGCTCCATGACACTTTCTGACCATTTGTGGTGAGCTCAATGCCGCTGATCAGCGAGGGCTCGGTCACGAACCGGACGGGGATTTCAGCCGAGACGGTTTCGTTGAGCGCATTTTGAATGGCTGCGCGTTGTTCCGCCGGCAGGTCAAAGGCACTGCGCACAAGCGCCGGCTCTGACGCCGTCCCAAGAGACTCTGCAAAGCCTTCTTTTGCCTGGCTGTCCATCTCCTGCAAGCGGCGGATGAACACATCAGCCAGGCGTTCTTCCAGACTTGTCGTGGCCAGATCCGTCAGTGCTTTTCGTGCGATTGCGAACACTTCCTGCTGTGTCCGGCGACGAATCGCCTGATTTAAATTGTGGGCGTCGTTTCTCAGCGTTTCCTGTCGCCTGGCGCTCAAGGCGTCAGCCGCCTTCCGCGCGTCGTCAAGGAGCCGTTCACGTTCGATCTGTGCCTCGTCCGATACGTTCTTCAAGCGTGTGGCGTGCTGCTGGTCGAATTCCTCGTTTTTGTGCTTGAACGTGTCGCGCTCTTTCCGGGCTTCGGCCTTTTTTGCGTCGGCATCCGCCAGTTCCGCAGCGATCCGCGCCTCCCGCTTATCGATGGCGTCGAGGATGGGCTTGTAAAGAAAGCGCTTCATCACCCACACCAGAACAAGGAAGTTGAGTACCTGTGCGCCAATGGTGAACCAATCGATTAACATCGGATTATTTTCCTGTTGTTTGGGCGATGATGTGGTTCCAGAACGGGTTGGCGAAAATGAGAATCATCGAGACCACAAAGCAGTAGATGGCCGTGGACTCGATCATCGCCAGACCCACGAACAAGGTCCGGGTGATGGTGGCCGAGGCATCGGGCTGCTGGGCCAGGGAACTCAGTGCCGTTGCGACGGCTCTGCCTTCTGCCAGCGCAGGCCCCATCGTGCCGAAACCGGTGGTGATGCCTGCGATGACAATGGATACCGCCGCGATAATCGTCATGTTGTCCATGGGCTCTCCTTGATCGGAAAAAGGGGTTAAGTTTAGAATTACGTTTTAAGTTTTAGGTTTTAAGTTTTAAGTGGTCAGGTCATTTGGCCGCACCCTTCATCCTTTCCATCCATTCCATCCTTTATCCTTCATCCATTTCATCCTTCATCCTTCATCCTTTATTTTTTATCCTTTTCAACCTTTGCCTTGCGAACGCGAGTGGCAGCCGCAATGTAAACCGTGGCCAGTATAAAAAAGATATAGGCCTGCACCATGCCGGTAAGCAGCCCCAGCATCGTCATGATGATCGGGAAGATAAAGGGCGTAATCGTGAGCAGAATGCCGATAATCATGGCCCCGCTCATCATGTTGCCGAACAATCGGACGGCCAGGGCCAGAGTGCGCGAAATTTCGCTGATGATGTTAAACGGCAGCATGATGAACGTCGGCTTCATATAGGACTTCAGGTAGTTCCCCACGCCTTGTTCCGCGATGCCGAAAAACGGCACGGCCACAAACACGCACAGCGCAAGTGCCGTCGTGGTCGAGAGCGAGCCGGTCGGCGGCTCGTAACCGGGAATGACGGTGCCAAGGCTGGCCACGGCAACAAAGAGAAAGAGCGTGCCCAGAAAGCCAATGTATTGCCGGGGCTGGCTCAGGCCGACCTCCTCGATTTGTTTCTCGATGCCGATGACCACCATTTCCAGAAGATTCTGCCAGCGGGAACGCTTATGATCCGTGGAAAGTTTGCGCGTAATGATTTTTGAACCCACGGCCAGTATGAACATCAGTCCCCAGGTGAACACAATGGTGGCGTTGAGTTTGACAAACCCGAGCTGCCCCTCGAGCTGCCAATAAATTATCCCGTCCGGGCTAAGCTGCATGGCCGGCCTCCTTTCCCGAGGCGTTATCCTGTTGGGCTGGCGGGCCGGTTAATCGTGTCACGGCAAGGCGCGCAATAAAAAATCCAAGGAGGCACACCAGCAGCCGCTCCCAATGACCATCCGAGATAAAATAAAATCCAGCCAGGGCAAACGTCATCCGCAGCATCAAGCTGGCGAAGACCCAAAACGCGGGATGCCTGACAGAGACGATTTTGCGGACTGTCCACCATAGGCCGCCGAAAAACATCAAACCGAGCAAAACGCCCGTCACCAAAGCCGATCCCAGACTCATGGTTTCATTCATCCTTATCCTCCTGTTCTTCCCGCATGGCCTTGTCTTCCTTTGCCACCCAATGCCAGGCATTCAGACAGCCGATCGCAAGACCGGCAACCAGAAGCGCCAGGGTCCAGGAGCGGCTTCCCGGATGACGATTGTCCAACCAGATCCCCAGCGCCGCACCCAGCAGCGTCGGAACCACCACCGACCAGCCAATCAGCCCCATCATGCCCAGGCCAAACCAGATGCCCTGCGTGGTATTCCGCTGCGCCTTGAGCTTGCGCGCCGCCTTTGCGCCGACCTCCCGACTGAATGTGCCCCGGTTTTTTGGGCGCTTGATGTCTGATTTATCATTCATGATGAAATGCCACCAGGCGGCGCATGAAACCGCTCTCCATTTTTGTCATCACCAAGCGGACGTCTTGCTCCCGTTCGTTCAGGTTTAAAAACTCCCGCTCCACCGTCTCGCGCAGCAGGCCGAGATCCGTTCCGCCGATTGCGTTGCGCACGGAGACCAGAACGTCCAAACCGGTTTTGACCAATACCCCTTCATCAATGGCCACCCAGGCTTCGCCATCGGTGTTGTTTTCGACCATCAGAATCCCGGGCACAAGCGCCGCAACGCAGTCCAGCCGGTGGGGCAGGAGTCCGAACGCGCCCTCGCGGGTCTCCGCAACCATGCGGGCAACACCGGTTTTTTCGGCAAAGATGCCAAACGGCAGAAGAATCTTAAGATTCATGTGTGTCGACTGCTGCATGTTCGACCTCGGATTGAGGGTTTTGTGGTTTGGAACCGGCCTTCTTCTTTGCCTCATCCACCGTTCCGATCATATAGAGTGCGCTCTCCGGGTAGTCTTTGAATTCATCGTGCAGAATTCGCTCACACCCGTCCAGTGCGTCTTTGAGGCTGACGAGCTTTCCCGCAAGGCCGGTAAACTGCTCGGTCGTAAAAAAAGACTGGGTAAGAAACCGCTCCAGCCGTCTGGCACGGGCCACCACATTGCGGTCTTCCGGCGAAAGCTGCTCCAGCCCCAGCATGGCAATGATATCCTTCAGCTCCGCGTATTGTGCCAGGGTCCGCCGGATTTCCTGAGCCAGGGCGTAATGCCGCTGCCCGACGATGCCCGGCGTGGCCATCTTGGAACTGGACTGCAGCGGGTCAATGGCCGGATAAAGACCTTCACTTGCCCGCTTGCGCGAGAGTACGATCGATGCGGAGAGATGCGAGAACGTATGCACCGCCGCCGGATCGGTGAAATCGTCCGCCGGTACATACACAGCCTGGATGGAGGTGATGGCGCCGGTATCGGTGTTGGCGATGCGCTCCTCCAGTCGCGACAACTCGGTGCCCATGGTGGGCTGATAGCCCAGACGCGACGGCATCTGTCCCATCAGGCCGGACACTTCCGAGCCGGCTTGAATGAACCGGAAGATATTGTCGATGAGCAGCAGGACATCGCGGTGCTCGTCGTCCCGGAAATACTCGGCCATCGTCAGCGCAGCGTGGCCCACACGGAACCGGCTGCCCGGCGGTTCATTCATCTGGCCGAAGATCATCACCATGTTCGGCAATACGCCGGCTTCCTTCATCTCACGGTACAACTCCTCGCCTTCGCGACACCGTTCGCCGATACCGCAAAAGATGCTGACACCCTCGTGGTGCCCGATCATGTTGTGAATCATTTCGGTGAGCAACACCGTCTTGCCCACGCCGGCCCCGCCGAACAGGCCCGCTTTGCCGCCACGCTCCAATGGCAGAAGAACATCGATGACCTTGATGCCCGTCTCGAAGATCTCGGATTTGGTGGACCGGCGCGCTAACGCCGGCGGGGCGCGATGGACGGAGCGCCATGTAACATCTGCCGGCGCTTCCTTCCGGTCGATCGCGTTGCCGAAAACGTCGAACATTCGCGACAGAATTCCCTTGCCGACCGGCGCCATTAACGGTCCGCCCGTGTCTGCCACCGCCATGCCGCGGGCAAGGCCCTGGGTGGGGGTCAGCGCGATCCCGCGCACGCGATGCGCGTCGAGTTGCGCCAACACCTCGATGGCAATTTCCCCGTCCATTGCGTGCAGCAACGAGTAAATGGGCGGCAAATACGCATCGAATCGTATATCCACGACACTGCCGCGTACCGAGACCACCACGCCGAGATTGGAAGGACTGGTTTTATCGCCCATGCAACCGCTCCCTTAATCTTTTGTTGCGCCGGATCAGGACATTGGTTGAGCTGTCATGCCTCAGCCGGCTTTGGTTTCCGGCCTCATCTTTGAACAGTTGCGGGATACTTGTTGTCATGATCATGTCCTTTCCATATATCACATCCTCACGTTTCGCAGCCGCAGGGCGTTACTGATGACCGTGACGGAACTCAGGCTCATTGCGGCGCCGGCAATGATCGGGCTGAGCAGCAAGCCGAAGAACGGGTAGAGCATCCCAGCCGCCACTGGAATACCCAGCGCGTTGTAAAAAAAAGCGAAGAACAGATTCTGCCGGATGTTCCGCATGGTGGCGCGGCTGAGGCGGATGGCCTGAGCAATGCCGCGGAGGTCGCCTCTCACGAGGGTGATGCCAGCGCTTTGCATGGCCACGTCGGTGCCGGTGCCCATGGCAATGCCGACTTCCGCTTCGCTGAGTGCGGGGGCATCATTAATGCCGTCACCGGCCATCGCAACGTGTTTTCCGTCCGCACGCAGCTTTTTGACGTAGGCGACTTTCCCGGAGGGATCGATCTCCGCTTCCACCGAATCGATATCGAGTTGTCCGGCCACCGCGGCGGCGGTACGGCGGTTGTCGCCGGTGAGCATGATGATCTTTAACCCAAGTGAGTGAAGATCGCTGATGGCTTCAGCGGTGGTGGATTTGATCGGGTCGGCGACGGCGAGGATTCCCGCCGGTTTGCCATCAATGGCGACAAACATAGCGGTTTTGCCTTCTTCTTGAAGTTTCTCGGCCGAGGCTTCCAGCGGCTCCAAGCCGGAGATCTTTTCACTTCGCAAGAAATCCGGTTTTCCGACCAGCACCGCGTGGCCCGCAACAGTGCCAAAAACACCGCCTGCCGTCACCGACCGAAAGTCTTTTACGTCCTCAAATATAATATCTTGTTTTTTCGCGCCCTGCACAATCGCACTCGCCAGCGGATGTTCGCTGTTCTGCTCCAGTGAGGCGGCAAGACGCAGGAACTCCTTCGCATCCAAACCACCGATGGGCAGTATATCCATGAGTTTGGGTTTACCCTCCGTAAGCGTGCCCGTCTTATCCACAACGAGCGTGGTGACTTTCTCCAATTGTTCGAGCGCCTCGGCGTTTTTCACGAGAACGCCTTCCTGCGCGCCGCGTCCGACACCAACCATGATGGACATGGGTGTAGCCAGGCCCAGGGCGCACGGGCAGGCAATGATAAGAACCGCTACGGCATTGACAATGGCATACCCAAGCTTTGGCTCCGGCCCAATCCAAATCCAGATAATGAAGGTGAGTACCGAAACCAGCAGCACCGCCGGGACGAATATGCCTGCAACCTTGTCGGCAAGACCTTGAATGGGTGCGCGGCTGCGCTGGGCTTCTGCAACCATGTTCACGATTTGACCGAGCAGTGTGTCGTTACCAACCCGCTCGGCACGCATGACAAAACTTCCGGAACCATTGACGGTGCCGCCCGTCACTTTGTCTCCGACGGTCTTTTCCACCGGAAGCGGTTCGCCGGTGATCATGGACTCTTCCACACTGGAGTGACCTTCGACAACTGCGCCATCAACAGGCACCTTGTCCCCTGGAACCACGCGCAACCGGTCTCCGACTTTGACTTGTTCGAGCGGGATTTCATGATCGCCCTCTGGTGTAACTTGTCTTGCCGTGGGCGGTGCCAGGTTCAGCAGCGCCTTGATGGCGTTGCCCGTGCGGCTGCGGGCACGGAGTTCGAGCACCTGGCCGAGGAGCACCAGCACAACGATCACCGCTGCGGCTTCAAAGTAGATGGCAACCTTTCCATCGTGTCGCATCGTGGGCGGGAACAGGTCGGGCATGAGCATCGCCACGGCGCTGAAGACATATGCTGCGCCCACACCAATGCTGATCAGCGTGAACATGTTCAAGTGACCCGTCACAATGGAGCGCCAGCCGCGACGGAAAAACGTCCAGCCCGCCCGCCAGACCACGGGTGTCGTGAGCACGAATTGTATCCAGCGTGAGACATGGCTATCCGCCCAGGATTGCCTGGCCAGGACCGGAACAAGGTGAGACATGGCCAGGACAAATACCGGCAACGTCAGCACAGCGCCGATCCAGAAGCGCTTTGTCATGTCGTGAAGTTCGGTGTTCTCTTCGTCATCCGTGCCCGTTGGCAGAATCTTGGGTTCCAGCGCCATGCCGCACTTGGGGCAATCGCCGGGATGATCTTGATTGACTTCCGGATGCATCGGGCAGGTGTAGATGGCTTTTTCCGGCGCTTTCTCTTCGTGCTTCGCGGTGACGGGTGCTGATAGAAACTTCTGCCGGCAGGAGTCGCTGCAAAAATAGAATGTCTGTCCGTCGCGTTCGGCATGTAGCGCGGACGCTTCGTCCACCGTCATGCCGCAGATGGGATCGATGGCCATATATGCTTCCCTTTCATTTACCTGTTCAAGTGTCACGACTGCGACCCGGACAGCAGTGCGCTTCGATGACTCTTGGCTCGAACCATCGAAGAGATCAAAGGCTGTCCAATCATGATGACGCCGCTTCCTTATGATTATTTTTTGGATTGCTTCATAATCACGACGACCAGCAGGACTGCCACCAATACGCCGACCACTGTCCAGACCCACATCCCGCCGCCGGCCCAACCACCCATCCATCCACCAGTATGGTTCATCATAAGGCCTTCCTCTGTATGGTTCATAATAAAGTTTCTTTTGTTGCGCTACGACCTGCCCACCACCGGGCAAACAAGAAGGTGAGCGGGGGCAGAAGTGTCATTTGGAGTAGCGGCCACAGACCCGCGCCAAGCACGGACACCACGGGCATCCGCTCCGTGTAGGACCAGCGCCCGGCGGTCAGTGCCGCATGTTCCACCAGTGTCGCATAAGCCAGACCCAGAACAGCCGCCGTGGCGTATATGTTCCAGCGGCCGCGCAAGCCCCAGCCCAGATCGCCGGCTGCCAGCGCGCCAGCCGCGTAAATACCCAAGATGATTCCCACGTCACCCACCGCCGCTCGCGTGCAAAGACCGAGCGTGCTCGTCCAGGAATGTCCCGCCGTTTCGACGTAGGCGGACATCTGCGCCATTTCCCAGATTTCGTTCAAAACGAAACCCACTAACACCATGATCGCAAAGAACAGTCCCAACCGCCGCCAAGGCAAACGGTGAAGTGCGATGGATGTGCAGTCTCCGGCCTTTCCAGCCTGGTTTGCGTGGAGATTGCGCTGCGGTGTGTTATGAGGTTCAGTAGTCATTTATGTTCTTTTAAGGAGTCCCGGATTTATTGTCCATGCCTTTCATATCCTTCATCATCGGGCACTGCGACATGGATTTCTGACCCATCTGCATGTGCTGCATCATGTGCTGCATCATCTCCTCCTCCATCTTTGCCTTTCGCGCATCCATGGTGATCCGTTGCTCCACCATATGGGTGATGACGGCGGCCATCAGACTCATCTTCTTGTCCTCCGGCGCGTTGTTCATCTTGGTGATTTGCTCGGTGAGTTCTGAGTTTTGAGCTTTCATGTCTTCCATCATTTTCTGTTTTTGTTCTTTCATTTTCTGGCAGCTTTCCATCATTTTGGCTTCAGTGATGTTTTTCCCCTCCGCCGGCTCGGCAGATTGCGACTGGACTGGAGACCAGACTTCAGGGCTGGCGCCTGTGCGATGTCCGGCGCAAGCCGAAAGATATCCAATGGAGAGGGCTAAAACCAATGCGAGGCTGAAACGGATGAAAAGGGACGTATGTGTTTGTTTCATCATTTTCTACTCCTTTTTTGAGATACATTAAATAGCATGGTCAAAATTCATTTTTTCCCTGATTAAGCAAAGTCCGATAACGCGACAAACCGTCTTGGCGATCATCAGTTCTTCGTCCGTACGAATGACACGAACCTCAACCCGGGATCGAGATCGCCTGAACGGGTGCTCATCGGCACCCCGGCTGTCGGCGTGAAACTCATGCTGGTGTCCACGGATTTGCCGCGATGCCCCACCGCGGTCAATGCATCACGCATCCTGCGCACCTATATCCAATCCATCAAAGCACCCACCTCCTTCGTGTGATCCGGCGCCGTCACCGGTCGCGAAAAGTTGTCAGCCGGGTTCAAGCTCACCCGCAAGGTGGCCTCCGGCAGTCCGATCCGGTCGATCCCGCCTTCCAGAATCCGTTGAATCGGATCACGCGCCTCAAAGAGCGCGAACTTGATTCTCGACTATCCGCCATTGACCGTCAGGATGCGTGGGTTAGCCGGTTTCATGGATTTGTATTTTGTCATTGTCAATTTCTTCATCGTCTTTTCTTCATTCTATCGGATCAATGCTGCCAAAGGATTCGTGCATCTTCCAGAGGGATCGCAACGCCGTCACAGTGCGGTATCACGCGCGCCGTATAGTCCGCTGGGGGACGCGCCGCAGACACGGACGTATTGTAAACATAGCCGTCAGAAGTGCCGGTCAGTTGGCGAACGCGCTTCATCACCTGCCGCACCGGTGCGTCGCCGTTCACGCCATCGGCATAAAGCTCAACCCGCACCGCCTCCGGTTCGAGGCCACTGAGATAGACCTGCACCTCGTACACGTGCTGCATGTCTTTAGTCTCCGTCTTCACTTCGCCGAAGCGCAGCGAATCCCATTTCTGTTCCAGACTGCGCTGCCACTCGACCATTTTCCTGCCGATAGCCCCATTATTGGCAATGCGCAAATGGTAGGCGGCAGCAGCCGGGAGATAGTATTGCTCGGTGTATTCGCGAACCGATCGGTTCGCGGAGAAGCGCGGTGTCAAACGCGCCATGCTTTCCCGCATCCGTTTGACCCATGCGGTGGGAATGCCGTTCTCGTCCCGGGTGTAAAACTCCGGGACCACCTCTTTTTCAAGCAAATTGTAAAGCGCTTCGGCTTCAACAGCGTCCCAGGCAGGATCATCGTCATGCTCCAGGCCGTCTCCCAACGCCCACCCCACTTCAGGCGTGTATGCTTCCGCCCACCAGCCGTCCAGTTCCGAGAGATTGATGCCGCCATTGACAAGCACCTTCATGCCGCTTGTTCCGCTGGCCTCCCAGGGTCGCCGAGGTGTGTTGATCCAGACATCCACCCCCTGCACCAGGTGCCCGGTCAAATGCATGTCGTAGTCACTGAGGAAAACGATGTGGGGTTGGACTTCCGGCTGGCGGATGAATTTGATCCATTCATGGATCAGGGCCTTCCCCGCCTGGTCGTCGGGATGGGCCTTGCCGGCGATGATGAGTTGCACCGGGCGCTCGGGATTGATTAACAGACGAAGCAGTCGCTCCGGGTCGTGCAGCAGCAGGTTCGGCCTCTTGTAGGTCGCGAAGCGTCGCGCAAAGCCCAGTGTCAATGCATTGGGATCAAATAAATGTTGCGCCCCGTCAACCACATCGGGCGACGCGCCGGAGCCAGCCAGTTGCCTGGACAATCGCTCGCGGGCGTATGAAATAAAAGACTTGCTGGCAGCGATGCGAAATTGCCAAAGGCTGGCGTCGGAGATGCTGCGAATATCATTTTCCAGCGTTTCCATCGTTCCCAGCCAGCGGTCTTTTCCACAGGCATTTGTCCAAAGGTCGTCGGCTGCGGCAGAATCCCAGCTCGGCATGTGAACGCCGTTGGTCACATGTCCGACAGGCACTTCGTCGGACGGCCATTGGGGAAATAGCGGCTCAAAGAGATGCCTGCTGACTTTCCCATGCAAGCGGCTCACGCCGTTGACCGCCCCGCTTCCCCGGATTGCCAGATGCGCCATGTTGAAACTTTCCGATGCGTCGTCCGGGTTCTGGCGGCCCAAGGCCAGCAGGTCATTGTGTGTTATACCCAGCTTCTTTTCGGCATAACCACCCAAATATTGTATTATGAGGGCCGGATCAAACCGGTCAAAGCCGGCAGTCACTGCCGTGTGAGTGGTAAAGAGGTTCCCCGCCCGTGTGACAGCCAGCGCGACTTCGAAGGGCTGAGCGGTTTCCTGCATGTAGCTGCGCGCGCGTTCCAACACGGCAAAGGCCGCGTGCCCTTCATTCAGATGACAGACTTCCGGCTGGATGCCTAGTGCGCCCAGCAGCCGCCATCCACCGATTCCGAGGAGCAGTTCCTGCTTGAGACGCAGCTCCGGTCCGCCACCATACAGCTCGCTGGTGATCCCGCGATGAATGGGAAAGTTCGCCGCGTCATTGCTGTCCAGCAGATAAAGCTTAACCCTGCCGACCTGGACCTGCCACGCCCGCAGCCAGACGGAATAACCGGGCAAGGTGATTTCCAACCGCAACCACTCACCGTTTGCCTGGCGCAACGGCGTGATCGGCAACTGTCCGGGGTCGTTATACGGAAAGAGGGCCTGTTGCACGCCATCCTTGTCGATCACCTGGCGAAAATAGCCTTGCTGGTACAGCAGTCCCACGCCGACCACCGGCACGCCCAGATCGCTTGCGGCTTTGAGCTGATCGCCAGCCACATTGCCCAGTCCGCCCGAGTAAATGGGCAACGCTTCGCTCAACATGAATTCCATGCTGAAATACGCGGCGCAGGTCAGGGAGCCTTGCGGATGATTCTGCTGAAACCACGCGGGCGCCTCCGCCGCTTGTCGCCTGGCCTGAACCAGGCCATCAACCTTATTGCGAAAGACGGGATCTGCCAACGCGCGTTCGATCTTGTCGCGAGAGACCGTTTGCAGGACAACCCAGGGGTTCTGTGTGATTTCCCACAGTTCGGGATCAAGCTGCCGCCACACATCATCCGTAGCATGATCCCAGGAGCACCGCATATCCAGTGCCAATTCAGCCAGAGGATCGAATCCCTCGATTTCCGTAGGAAGAAGGCTGTATATCGGGTGGATGACACGTGTTTGTTTGCTCATGGCTTCTCCAATGAATTTGTTCTGGGCCAAATCATCTATGACAGTTCGCCGGTCCGAAATGATTTTACGCACACGCAGATGGGTTTCCTCGATAACCCGCATGACCTCTTCATCAATTCACACGGCTTTGGCTTCATCGATGCCGGCTTTTATTCAACGGTGTTTGACGGAAATCATAAATGATAGCTTTTCAAGGCCTTCACAATTTCGTCGATCGCCTGATGTATCCCCTCGGCGCTGGAACTTATTTCCGATGTTCCTTTGTTTTCCATCTTGCCCTGAACCTCGGACTTGATTTTTTTCAATTTTTGAGCATGTTTTTCAAACTGCATGCGACGCTCTTCTTCCATGTCTATGATAGCGTCAGAATCAATTTGTTGGACGAGTTCATCTGCTTCAGCCAATAATTGATCGATATTTTTGGGCTCTATGTATTTTGTCATAATGTTTCCTTTCCGTTGTGATTCTTATCTACATTTTTACGGGGCTTACACTCGCATCGCGGACACGTTTATAATGCCTTAGACCGCAAAAAATGCATTTTTTGTGCCAGATTTCATACACTCAGCGCCTCGTCATCTATCATACAGATGTAAAAGCATCATTATCTTATAAACAGTTGCATGCTCATCATCGACAGACATAAAATGGGTTATATTTAACCAGTGGTCATATATAACACTTTCTGTGCGCTTCCTTTCTCCGCCACGGCACAACTTCGATAAATATGCGTTGAAAGTCTGGCAGCGGCCATTCAGAACTGCCAGGACAAACCGCCACCCCAACCGAACCGGGAATGCCATTGGGCAATCAGGGAAACGTGCCTGGTCATCATATAGCGGGCGCCCGCCCGGATCTCCCAGAGCGCTTGGGTGTCATATTCGGCCTCTGAAAAAACCGAAAGTCGCGGTGTGAGTTCCAGGTGCTTGCCGACAGCGAATTGGAAGTCACCAGCCGTGTCCATCCAAACCCGGGACGCGATATTGAGAGGCAGCAGATAGCGCAGGCCCAGAACGCCTTCCTGCTTTTCGATATGACCACCGTCACCTTCGAGATCGATCCCCGCGAGGACACTGGCAAAACGGTTCAGGTAATAATCATAGGCGGGTGTGGCCTCCCACGCCACGTCGTCAACGCCATGCCATCCGGCCTGCCATTCGGCGGAGATGATGTGCCGCGTGTTGGCGTAAACCAGTGTTCCCTGAGCCATCTGAGACAGCACATCCATCTGACCATAAAAATGAAACGGATCATGGTACAGATGCTGTCGGACGGCGGCGGTTGCCGGGTCGGGCAAGAAGTCCTGATAGTGCACCACCCGCGCCATGCCACTCATCATGTGATAGAGCAAATGGCAGTGAAAAAACCAGTCGCCGAATTCTTCCGCCGCAAACTCGATCACGGTGGTTGTCATGGGGGCGACATCCACGGTGTGTTTAAGTGGAGAGAATTCGCCTTGGGCATTCAGGACGCGGAAGAAGTGTCCGTGCAGATGCATGGGGTGATGCATCATGGTTCGGTTGATCATGATGAACCGCACGACTTCGCCGCGTTTGATCTCAATGTGATCGGTCTCGGACAGCGGTTTGTTGTTTATGAACCAGACATAACGTTCCATGTCCCCGTCAAGTGTCAGTCGGATTTCCCGTATTGGTTTGTCCGGATTGAATGAGGTAGGCTGCAAGGCGCGCAGTTTTTCGTACGGCGGTCCGGGACGTTCGGGGCTCATACCATCGACGGCCAGGGGGGCTTTAGAACTCACGTCTTCAGCGAGCAGCCCGAGCCAGGTGCTCCGGGGGACGGTGGGTTTCTCGTGAGGGACCATCTCCGGTTTGTCGTGGTGCTTTGTGGTCGCGTCCATAGGCATTGCTTCCTGCGCCATTCCATCCATATCGTGGCCCTCATGTTCCATCGCAGGCGCAGAGGCCATGCCAACATGGCTCGTTTTTCCGGAATCCTGTGGCATGGCGCCATGATCCATCTTCTTCATCCCATCCATGCCGTTCATTCCCGGTTGGTCGAACGTGCCTGCGCGCACGTCGTTGCCGGGCATTCCCATCGAGCCGCCCGGAGTGAATGCCAGCACGCGTTTGAGCGAGAGGCCGCCCATGGTTGCGTAGAGATTGGGATAGGGGATGTCCGGGGCGGCATGTCGCGGTCCGACGCCAATCCATAACGATGCCTGCCCGGATCCATCATGGGCCGTGGCGCGAAATTCGTAACTGCCATCTGCCGGTACCGTGACGATCACGTCATAGGTTTCGGCCACGCCGATCAGCAGCCGCTGTTCGTCAAAAGATTGCACCGGCAGCCCGTCCGCTGAAATGACCTGAAGTGGGCCACCGGCAAACTGCAAATAGAAAAACGTGGAAGCTGAACCGGCAATAACCCGGAGCCGGATTTTTTCGCCAGGCTTGGCGGCGATGGACTGCTGCGGAGCGCCGTTGAGAAGAAACCGTTCATAGGTGACATCGGAAAGGTCCATGGGGGGCATGCGCTGGAGTTCCCGGGAAAAATACGCACCCAGCATGCCCAGTCGCGCCGCGCCCAACACGCTTTGACCGCTGCCTTTCTGAAGTGAATACCATTCACTGCCGCGTTTGAGCGTGTGGAGCACCGAGTCCGCTTCCTCGTCTGTCCAGTCGGACAACACCACGACATGATCGCGGAGCCGGTCAAACGCGCCCTTGTCCTTCGGTGCGATGACGATCGCCCCGAACAGGCCGCGTTGCTCCTGGAGCATGGTATGGCTGTGATACCAGTAGGTGCCGGATTGCCGCAGATCGAACGTATAGACGAAGGTCTGGCCAGGCGCAATGGGTGGAAATGTCAAGAAGGGCACGCCGTCCATTGCATTGGGCAGCAGAATCCCATGCCAGTGAATCGACGTCTCAACATCCATCTGGTTGTGAACGCGAATCACGGCGTGGTCGCCTTCGGTGAAACGCAGAGTCGGCCCCGGCAGGTGACCATTTATGGTCAGCGCCTCCACTGGCTGTCCGGTGAAGTTTACCGCCTGCCTGGCAATGGTGAGATCGTATTCCACCGTTGCGGCCGACAACGTTGCTCCGGGCATACACAGCGCCATGCCGATCAACAATGCCGTCACCGGTTTCAAAAGCTTCATTTTTCGCAGCCGCAAGTCGTTACCGATGACCGTGATGGAACTCAGGCTTATCGCGACGCCGATCCAGAAGCGTTTTGTCATGTCGCTAAGCTCGCTGCAAAAGCAGAATGCCTGTCCGTCACGCTCGACATGTTGTGCGGACGCTTCGTTCACCGTCATGCCGCATATGGGATCGATGGCCATAATTTTAATTCCCATCCATCCACCAGTATGGTTCATCATAAAGCCCCCCTTGGTTGTGTTACGATTGGCTCAACAGCACGACTCTGTTTAAAGATCGGGCGTTGAGATGTTTCGTTAATTCATTAAAATTATAGCTTTTAAGATAATGATTTTGGAAAGGCAGCAGGGAGGGGATAGGCCTTTTGGCGGCTGACGCCTTGAAAAGCTTCCGGCCATCCCCGGGCGATAACGCACCCAAAATCATTATTTTAAAAGCTAAACAAACCGATTCGTTGTTCAGTTTTATCGTTTTGCTTGAGTCGATTCTTTCGCTTTATCCAACACCTTTCGGATCGTATGGGCCATTTCTTTTATGAGCAGCGGTTTCATCAGAAAGGCTTTAATTCCCATTGTCTTGGCCTTTTCCTTGGTGATATTTTGGCTGAAACCGGTGCATAGAATAACCGGCAAGTCCGGCCGGATTTTCAATAACTCCAGGGCAAGCTTGTCGCCGGTCATCTGCGGCATGGTCATATCGGTAATGACCAGATCAAATTTGTCTGGCATCGCCTTGAAAAGCGCCAAAGTCTCAAGACTGCTGGTTCTTGCTTCAACCGTATATCCCAAGTTGGAAAGAGTTTTATTGAGTATGTCGGTAATGACTTTTTCATCATCCACCACCAGAATTCGTTCTGTTCCGGTAGGCAGGATTGTATGTTCTTCGGGTTTTTCCTCAGCCCTGCCTTTAATGATCGGAAAATAAAGATTAAAAGTGGTTCCTAAATCTGGCTCGCTGTAGACCGTGATCGTACCCCCTGAATCCTTTACAATGCCATGAACGACCGATAGGCCCAGACCCGTGCCTTCGTTTTTGGGCTTGGTGGTGAAAAACGGATCAAAGATTTGGTTCATGACATCGGCACTTATGCCGTGGCCGGTATCACTGACCGTCAGCTTCTGATAAGTGCCAGGCTGAATCTCCGCATGAGTTGAACAAAAGGCGGAATCCAGCTCAACATCGGTCAGGACGACCTCTAAAATACCGCCTTTTTCTCGCATGGCGTGGGCTGCATTGGTGCAAAGATTCATAACGATTTGATGAAGCTGGGTCGGATCGCTCAGGACTAAAGATTGGCTCAGGATGCTTTGACGGATGTCAATGGTAACGGGCAGGGAGGATCTTATCAGCTTTAAGGCTTCTTTTACGATTAACCGCATCTGAACAGGTACTTGCTCTTTCTGTGTCTGGCGGCTGAACGACAGAATCTGATCAACCAGGTCCTTGGCCCTGACACTGGCAGCGAGCACTTCCTTAAGATCTTCCTTAATTTCAGAACCGGCTTCAAAATTCATTTGCGCCAATTCCGTGTAGCCAATGACAGCGGTAAGAATATTGTTAAAGTCATGGGCGATGCCACCGGCCAGGGTGCCGATGGCTTCCATTTTCTGAGCCTGGATAAGCTGTGTCTGCAGTTTCATCTTTTCTGCATCGGCCTGTTTTCGCTCGGTGATGTCGCGGAAAATGCCCACAAGACAAGGTACTCCCCCAATGATAACAGGGAAAGAGCCTATATCGGCATAGAAGATTGACCCGTCTTTTCTCAATAACTGCAAGTCCTCGGCAAAAGCTTTTTCCCCTTTCCCCTGTTTTTTAAACTCATCAAGAACATGAGAAATATCATTCGGTGGGTTGATATCATTGATGGTAAGACTTTCGATCTCCTCTTTTGTATACCCCAGCATGGAACATATGGCGGCGTTCCCTTGAAGAAATTTTTTGGTTATAGCATCAGCAATCAGCATCCCGTCACTGGCCTTATCAAAAATTGTCCTGAATTTATCCTCGCTCTCCCGCAGACTATTGCTGATCTTCTGCTCCTTGAGGAGGGCTTTTACCAGGCCGTTTAGCATAAAAGCCGTGGTAATGGTGACAAAGGCATTGAGGAGGAGAAAATTGGCCGCCATGACCAGCCATTTCTCAAGAGCATTGTCCACGTGTAATATCCACTCCGGGTTGCCGTAGGCGATGAAAACCCCCACCGACAACAAGGCAATCGTATTTAAGACCAATGTCCAGATCGCAGCGCCGAGACCTATGAAGGTGCTGATCAGAACCGAAGCGCCGAACAGCCAGATATACCCGGCCCCGCCCGGCCCCAGAATAAAGAGGATGGAGACGCCGAGGGCATAGAGGATGAAACAGAGTACCATCGCTCGCACGGCAAAAGACGCATTCCGGGCGATCAGAATGGTCACGACGGCCATATAGGCCAAGGAATCAACAAGGATGACGATCCAGAGTCCTTCGCGATAGGATAGCAGGAGCGAAGGGACCAGAGCGATGGGGCCGAACACGGCGGCGATGAAACAGATGAGAAAGAGAATGCGCTCTCGCCAGAACATCAGGGGATCGCTGGTCCACACATACGATGGCAATAGCCTTTTTTCCAAGGCGGACCAGCCTGCTGTGAATGTTTTTTTGTAACGGATATGCATTGGTCGACTTCCACGTCATCTGAATCTGAGGAGAAAACCCCCGTTGTGCCCAACCCTTCACAGTTGGATGCAGACAAGCAGGTTATCCATGGGCATCCGGGAGAAAATTGTATGGAGCGCATGGGGTCCGCCTGTCGAAACGCTGATTATTGACCCAAGCTGAATAGTTATCATTTCGTTAAATCATCCAATTCCGCATACATTTTTTTCGCACATTCCGGGCAGATACCATGACTGAACACAGCCTCGGAATGCTCGGAAATATATGACTCAACACTTTTCCAATATCCTTTATCATCCCTGATTTGTTTGCATGACGCGCAGATGGGGAGCATGCCGGTTAATTGTTTGATATTGGCAAGAGCGTATTTGAGTTCATTATTGCTCTTTTCAAGTTCAGCAGAATATCGTTTTAATTCCTCTTCAGCGTGCCTTCGCTCGGTAACATCAAGGATCGCTCCGATCAGACCGGTGATTGCGCCTTGTGTGTCGGTGAGTGATGCCTTGTGAAATATCACGTCGTGCATGGCGCCGTGCGCGTCCCGTACCTGTGCATCATATACCTGGACGGATGGGTTCTCGAATAGCTTGCTGTCCTGGGCATGATAGACTTCCGCAAGTTCGGTGGGGTTGATATCAAACACGCTTTTGCCAATCAGATCTTCCTTGCTTTTCCCGAAAAAGGTTTCGAACGTATTGTTGAACCCCAGATATCGCCCCTCCCTGTCCTTGTAGAATACCGGAATCGGGATGCTTTCCAGCAGCTTATTCATAAATAACTCGCTTTTTTGCAACGCCTCCTCCCCTTTGGCTTGTTGAATGGTTAGAGCGAGGGTACTGCTCAGTGCATCCAGCAGGGCGTCCTCAGCAGGGAGTATGGGGTGCTTGCTAAAGAGAGCGAGAACTCCCAGTGTCTCTACGCCGGGAATTCGGAGCTGATATCCCGCGAAGGAGGCCAGCTCCAGCTCACGCGCCCATTCGTGGTTGTGAACGCGAGGATTGTTCGTCACGTCGTTGGTCAAGAACTTGTGGTCTTCGTCCGACGCGATGCGCCCGATCTTGTAGGCGCCAAACGGGACCCGGCAGTGGGTCTTTCCGTCTATGTGGGTATAACGGCCGGAACTCGCCAGCAAGTGCAGACACCGGTCACGGAAACGGCAGGCATGTGGCCCTTCCTTCACACTGGCGTGGATGCAGCCGCGTTCACACAAGTCGCCGGGGCGAATCAGCCAGATTCGACAGAAATCGGCTTCGAAAAGCCGAACAATGCTGTCGGTGATATGCCTGAGTTTGTCCTCAAGCGGGGCTGACACAAGAAGCGACTGCTGGATCAGGTTGATCCCCTGCAGCCACAGGAGCATTTTATTACGCTCCTCCTCCACCCGATTCTGATCGGTAATGTCACGCGCCGAAGACAGAGCGCCGGTGACGTTTCCGCTTTCATCCTTGAGCACCCGGCACTGCCAGGCGAGCAGGCGTTTTTCCCCATCCTTGCGCCGCTGCCAGTTCTGGACACAGATCAGGTCTTGAAGGCCATCGAACTGAGGCTGAACCGCTGCGTAGGTGGCCTGTTCACCCACAAAGTAGAAGGCGGCTTCCTTGCCGATCACGTCGTCGCCGAAGAAGGCATAGCCGGCCTCATTCGCCCAAGTATAGATCTTGTGGTTGTCCACCTCCATGATCAACTCCGGCACAGCGGCCAGTATGGCTTCCTGGCGGGAGGAAACGGCTATCAGCCTTTGTTCCAGCTTCTTGCTCTCGGCAAGCTCACTCTGGAGTTGCTCGTTGGTGTTGGGTAGCGTGTTTCCATTCATCTGTCCAGGATCTCCCTCACCTGTCTCAAAAGGTCTTTCGGCCGGAAAGGCTTGAGGATGAAGTCAAAATCGTCCGCTGTTAATTCTTTGGACGTGATGCTATCCTTTGTATATCCGCTTGAAAAGAGAAGTTTTGTGTGAGGACTGACTTTTCTGATCGCCTCAGCGGCCTCTTTCCCGCTTTTCTTCGGCATGATCACATCAAGCATGACAAGACCAATCCGTTCCCTGTTTTCCACGAATTTTGTGATCGCATCTTCGCCATCCTCTGCGGGGATAACGCTGTAGCCGAAGGATTCCAGCACGATACTTGCCAATTTCCTCAGGGCAGGGTCATCCTCGGCCACCAGAACCGTCTCATTGCCCCTTTTGACCGGGACGGCGACCGCCGCCTTCATATCCGGAGATGCTGCTTCCTCACTGAAAGGCAGATATATTTTGAATACCGTGCCATGTTCCGGTTCGCTGTAAACCGTTATGAATCCGCCATGCTGTTTAATTATTCCGTATGAAATGGCAAGACCAAGCCCTGTCCCTTCTCCAACACATTTTGTGGTAAAAAAAGGCTCGAATATCTTCTTCTGAGTTTCCGAATCCATCCCCTGACCGGTATCCGCCACCGTGATCAGTACATACTTACCCGGCTTGCCATATCCAAAAGCGGTAATATTTTCTTCATCCACTTGCGCAAGGCCGGTGCTGATCGTCAGCCGTCCGCCTTCCGGCATTGCGTCCCTGGCATTGGCGGCAAGGTTCATCAGCACCTGCTCTATCTGCCCGGCATCAGCCACCACGATCAGGTTCCTGACCGCAAGGCCCAAATTAAACTGGATATTCTCCCGGATGATCCGGACAAGCAATTTCTGCAGGCCAAGGATAATCTCATTGATATTAATGCGCTTTACGTCAACAACCTGTTTTCTGCTGAAGACAAGCAGCCTTTTGGTGAGATCCGCAGCCCTTTCGGCAGCAGCGATCACCTCATTCATATCTTTCTTTGCAGGACTGCCATCTTCCAAATTGTCCATGACCATGGTGCCATACCCCATGATCACATTGAGGATATTATTGAAATCATGGGCAATCCCCCCTGCCAGCGTACCAACTGCCTCCATCTTCTGGGCGTGACGGAGTTGGGCTTCAAGCTTTTTGTTTTCTTCTTCTGCCTTTTTGCGCTCGGAAGTGTCTCTGCCTACACCACTAATACCGATGGGGTTATCATGAGCATCTTTCAGGAGTGCTGCGTTCCATTCATAGGGAATTTGTCTCCCGTCTTTGGTAACGCCTATTGCTTCAATATTGGCGCTGTCTTCTTTTAACACCCCCCGAATGGTTTCGGATATTCGCTCCATGTCATCCTTCCGGAAGAAATCGGTCACCGTCATCAAGGCAATTTCCCTGTCGCTGTAGCCGGTGACCGCATTCATTGTCTTATTCCACCGGATGAATTTTCCCTCCAAATTAAAAACAAAGAATATGTCCTGCAGCGTATTGAGTGCATTTTCAATAAATTTTTTCTCTTCCTTCAGTATGTTGTCAGCCAGCTTCCGTTCCGTGATATCACGAATATTACATTGTGCCAGCTTTGCCTTGTCGACCATATATATGTCCGTGTAGATTTCCTTACCGGACCTGGTTCTTACCGGAACTTCATCGTAATTCAGAACACCGTACATTTTCAAGGATTCCATTATCGCCTGGAAATCCTTGAAATCGAGCGGAATGCCGATATCCTGCAGCATTTTCCCGATGGTCTCATCCTGGGTGTAACCCAACATTTTCTCGGCGGCCGGATTCGCACGGACAATATGTCCCTTGCTTTTTTCGAGAAGCACGATTCCGTCGCTTGCGGTCTCAAAAAGACGCCGGTAGCGCTCTTCAGACTCTGCCACCAGGTCTTCCAATCGCTTGCGCTCGGTGATGTCCTCGATAGCCAGAAGGATGATCCGCTTCTTTCCCGTTCCCCGTTCAATTTGCCGGGCATTCAAAAGCATGATGCGCCTGCCGATATCCGTAAAATCGTGTTCAACCTCGTAGTCATCAAATGTTGTCTTTTCAGGAAGGATGATTTCCAGCAGCTCCCGCAGTTTGGGGATATCCCACTGTTTATTGCCCAGATCATAGATAAGCTGTCCTATGGTCTCTTCTGAATTGACCTTAAAAACCGTGTAGAAGGACTGGTTGGCAGTGACCACCTTTAAATATTGGTCCAGAACGATCAAGGGTTCTCGTACGGTGTCGATGATGCTATCGGCGTATTCCTGGGATATTGTTTCGATTTTTTCCTCGACCATTTTCTGTCTCCTTGCACCGGGTTCGGATCATCGCTGCTACAGAATTCGCGGGCCTTCAAGCGGAAGTGAAACACCTTTTGCCCGATTATTGGCAATGTTCAAATGGCAGGCCGGGAGATAGGCAGTAAAGCGCCTATCCAAAATAACAAAGCATTTATTATGCCAAGGTTTCAACATGAATCTCACGTTATCCATCCTTTTGATTTTTATAAATAATTATAAAAACCACTTACCAGAATGTCATTAACAATCTTATGATACAGGTCATATTTAACCAGTGGTCATATATGACTGCATTCGTGTTTCCTGGAAATTATTCAGGCACAAAGGGGCAAAGGCACATAGGCACATAGGGGCATTGTCCATTAGCCGCTGGCTGCAAGCGGCCGACTCTGTCACCTGACTGTTGATCAACCGGCTCACCAAAGCAATAAATCGGTTTCCCTTTGTGCCTCTGTGCCTTTGCCCCTATGGGACTTTGTACCTGAATAGTTACAAAGATTTTTGAAAATAAATTGGGTAAATTCAGGCATTCAGCCAGAATTGCCGGGATGGTATTCGTGAAGTTGACAGAATCAAAATATAAAATTATAGATAGATGGTATTATGAGGGTGTGTGCAATAAAAGGGGGGCCGACGTGATACGGGAAACGATCGACATTTTGTGCCTGAAGTTTCACGAATTGCCCGGTGCGTCACCAGATGGGCCTGACCGGGGTCCGGGCAGGGATTTACAACGCCGTGGCCATAGCCGGCGGGGAGGCCTTGTTATGAATTAGCATCAACTTTGATTTAAATATGAAAATATGAAGGATAATGATTACGTCCCGTCCCCAACGTCCCCTATTATGAGTTTAAGGCTTCGATTGTAAAGCCCGGGCCAGGAAAGGCATCCTCGAATATCAGCTCCCAATAGGGCAGACACCTCACCTTGGTTTCACTCACCAACGCCTCATTATTAAAGCTCTTATTGACGACATAACCGCGCTTGGAATGATACCCCTCAAGAAACCCACGGAATGAACGTCCGATTTCTATCTTTTTCATGTCGCGATATTTGACCTCAAGGGGGATGAGTACATCGCCGCTTCGGATGACAAAGTCGACTTCGGCCTTGTCTTTGGTGCGCCAGTAGTGGATTGTCGTATCGGCCAGGGGAAAACGTTCCTTCAGCATGGCGTGGATCACCGTCTGAAAGGCAAAACCGGCTCCGCTTTCCGTGACAGCGCCGAAGGCGCCCGATGCAAAATTTCGCAGACCGATATCGTGGAAATAGTAGACCGGCGCTTTGCTTATTTCTTTTCGGATGTTGGTGAACCAGGGCGTTACTTTCCAGACAATGAAGGTTTTTTCCAGATACCAGAGATAATTCTTGACCGTAGCCAGGGAGAGCCCCAGGGTGGCGGACAATTCGGAATAATTGACCATCTTTCCGGACTGGCCTGCCATTATTTTCACCAAATTGCTGAAACTATCGCTCTTTTCCACCCGCAGCAGATAGACAATGTCCTTTTCCAGATAGCTCCGATAAATCTCATTGATGGTGGCCAGTTTTTCTTTATGGGTGTCCGCCAGGATAACCCGTGGGTAACCGCCGTACATGAGGTATTCCCGAAAAAGCTGATCGGTTCTTCCGGGTTCAGTAAGGAAAAACTCCCTGAGCCTGTCCGTATAACGATACCCGGTTTTGAAATCAGCGAACTCGCCGAAGCTGACAGTCGAAAGTTCAAACATCCGCTTTCTCCCGGCCAGCGACTCGCTGATCTTTTCTTTTAATTCGATACTCCCTGAACCGGAGACGACAAATTTCCAAGGGAGACCCTGATCGTAGAGCCCCTTCAGGAACAGGCCGGCATTTTCCTTACGCTGAATCTCATCAATGAAAACCACGCCGCTGCTTTTGCCCAGCTCCAGATGAATCTTCTGCAGAAGTGCACCTTGGGAAGAAACATGGTGGAAATCATCCTCAAAATCCAGATTAAGCCAGAGGGTTTTTCGTCCTTTGGCGCGAAGCTCGGTTTCGAGTCGCTTGAGAATGGTTGTCTTTCCCGACTGGCGCGGTCCGACCAGCAGGGTAATTTCAGGATGGTTGAGATGCTCTGCCACTGCGGCCATGAGTCTACGTTGTATATAAAGGCTATTTGTAATCATGGATACATTTTAGCACGAGAATTCTTAAAGTCAACTTTGACATGATGAAATTTTTCCCATTGAATGGCATTGTGTACGCCCGTCATGGGTATGACCACAAAAAAGGCAGGTTGAAAATTGATTCTCCGTAAACGATAGGAATCTAAAAATCAATGCGGGTATAAGCAATTCGTCCTGTTCAAATATCGCCGTTTAGGTCGGTACGTTCGAAACGAACGTTCCTGTCAATTGTTTACAATTACCTCGCTCGATCCGGCGGCAAATGATATGAAACACTTTTTCTGTTTTGATTCCGGGCCACCGCTTTCAGGACGGTGATCAGCTCGGTTTTTCTCGATTCGGGCAGCAGTGTCGTGACATGGCTGTTCAGCATCGCTTCCAGGGGCTTGTTGATCATGGATAGCCCAAGATCGTTGGTGCGAATGATTTTCGCGGGCTTGGTTCTAACTTGGTCCACCAAGCCAGGAAGTCGGGTGTAATTCAACCCCGTTGTAGAGATCCTGCTTAAAAATGCAAGGTTCCGTCATTCCGGGCTTGACCCGGAATCCACAAAGAATTACCCGGACTTATTGAGAAGTTACGCTTCCTCCATGATAGAGACCGTTTCTTCCACCCTGGGAAGATAAATCTTGAAGGTGCTACCCTTGCCCGGCTCACTGTAGACCCAGATATTGCCTTTGCTCTGTTTGATGATTCCGTACACGGTGGACAGTCCAAGGCCCGTTCCCTTCCCCTTCTCCTTGGTGGTGAAAAAAGGCTCAAAGATCCTGGCCTGCACCTCCTTTGTCATGCCCATGCCCGTATCGGTCACGGCCAGCAGCACATAGGGACCCGGTGTCACGCTGATGTGGGTCCGGGCATACGTTTCATCCAGTTCCGTGTTACGGGTCTCAAAAATCAGCTTGTCGCCATCGGGCATGACATCCCGGGCATTGACGGCAAGATTCATGAGGATCTGCTCCATCTGCCCGATGTCTACATAAACCTGGCCGAGATCAGGGCTCAGGATGGTTTTTATTTCGATATTCTCCCGGATGACCGCCGCAGCATCCGGTCCATATTACCCAGCACCTCATTGAGGTTCGCCGGATCTGCTTGCGGCTGAAGGCCAGAAGCTGCCGGGTGAGCACTGCGGCCCTTTCTACGGCCCCCTTGATATCTTCCAGGAACTCATAGGTGGGCGAATCCTTGCCCACTTCCCCGATCGCCAATTCGGCATTTCCGATGATGGTGGTTAACAGGTTGTTGAAATCATGCGCAATCCCCCCTTGTCAGCATTCCCACCGCCTCCAGCTTCTGGGCTTGCTGAAACTGGGCTTCGAGTATGGATTTCTCCGCTTCCATCCGCTTCCGTGCTTAGCTCTTGCAGCGGGTCCTTGATTCCCTTGTGCAGGAACCTGATGATAACCAAGAACAGAATCAGGCCAGCTTACAAATTCGTCGTGAAGGGTGAAACATCGCCTTGCGGGCCGAGGTAGCGATCGTACAGCACGCTGAACTGCTTCAAGGCATCGGTCTCGCGGTTTTCAATGTCCTGGAGGGCAGTTGTGATCTCCTGTTCATTATCAAAGAGCTGTTTACGGTGCAGGTAGTAGATGTTTTGATCTTCTTTATGGATGAACCGGGTGATCGGCTGATTGATCAGCGCGCCCCGCGTCACGCCCAGCAGGGTGGCGATGGTGAGGTTGGCCGCCAGGATCAGCCCTTGCACGCTGATGGTGCAATAACCCACGGGCGCCAGGTCGTAGAAGTCGAAATGGTGAGCGTGCGCGGCGTCCAGTTTCGCCTGCTTTGAACGCAGCTCCTCGTTCTGCATCTCCAACTCGATCTGATGCACGCGCAAATCGCAAAGCACCTGCCGGATTTCTTCGGCCGACAGCGCCTCGATATTTTCAGTTGACAGAGGTGCCGTTTTCCGGGAAACCTGTCTGTCTGCAGGGTGTGCCGCCCTGCCGCAGTTAAATCTTTCGGACATAGTCATATTTCAATATCTTTTCATCTATCGTCATCAATTCAAGATTATAAACCTGGGCTGTAGCAACAATTATCTGGTCAGCCGGATCACGATGGAAATTACCAGGCAGTTTTGTCGAGGCAATTGCAATTTGGGGAGTTAATTCTATCAACTGCACATCTGGTAAAGAAATTGCGAGATCCATCCATTCTTCAATCGAACATGCCAATTTCAGTCTGTTATACTCTACCAGTTTGGCGACCTCCCAGCAGGAAATAGCACTCACACCCAGTCCATCTGCCCGATGATGTTCGATAATTTGCCTGTGATGCCGTGTAAGTTGATTGCTTTCATCTGCGAACCAAATCCATATGTGTGTATCCAGCAGTATCATTGTAATAACTCCCAATCTTCCTGGGCAACGGGTTCTGTTGGATCAATATACTGGATTACTTTGCCATGCAATGGTGAAGAAGTTGATTTACTCACTTTTCTATTCCGACCTAAGACGATAACCTCCACCAGGTCTCCTTCCTTGAAAGGGAGTGCATCAAGCTGCAATACGCCGTTTCTGACCACTCTTTTTTCAATTCGATAAGCTTCCATTGACAACCTCCCATCCCTGATGTGCGCCGCTGACACCGCCTTCGCTCCCGGCATTTTCACGGTAAAATTGCCCCCCTATGGCTTTTTGAATCGCATCGCCAAGCCCCTTACGCTGATAAGGCTTACCCAGGAAAACATTGGGACGTTCGGGATGTTCTTCCACCATTATGAAAAGTAAGACCAAAACATCTGATTGCTGGCGCACCCATAGAACATATATCAGCCGATAAAATTCATATTTTAATCTGAACAATAACGTATCGAGTGTCAAACAGATTTATTATCATGCCATAATGTAGACATGATTATCTTATCGCCATGCACAAGCATCACCCCATCTGCTGATGCAAGCTTCTGCATTTCATCCGTAAAACCGCTTCTGCTGAAAAGGATAAATTTATCGTGACGATTTTCGTTGCGCCATTCTACCTGGGCGCCTTTCTCTTTCAAAGAACGGAAAAGCAAGCTCTTCACGTCTGTTGACGAAATGCATGTCGTGACCTTTCGATTGCCAGTATAATCATAATTAGTATAATCATGTTTATACTAATTGAAACCAGCAATCAAGATGGTAATCAGGTAATCAGGAGTCAGAATCCAGTAGTCAGAATTCAGGAGGTGAGGCAATCCAGATGATTGAAGAAGTCGATAAACTACTGGAAGCTTACATGCGGGCCATTCTGACTTCTGACTTCTGAATTCTGAATACCTGAATAGTTACCTTTTTTCATCATATTCATAGCCTTGGGAATCGTAGAATATAACAACCTTGTCTTTGAGGCATCTTGGACTGCAATGAAGCGATGAGAGCCGCACAGCGCGGCGGGTTTGCGTGGTCTGGCTCCGCCGATAAACTACTCGCGGGGTTATCATCTTGACCTTGTTCGTATCGGATCACCCAGCGAGCTTGGTTTATAAAAGGCGCCAACCTTATCAGTTAGAAACAAGTCCAAAGTTTGTAACAATAAAGTAGGTACTTTCATCAGTGGAAAGCTCTGGGATGTATTCCAGATCCACCCACAAATGCGTGCTGCCATCCGAAAAAAGGACATCAGGAATATGGATTTTTAAATCGTTGGATAGCGTTGATGTTGCACATAAATAAGACGGATTATCCATAACGCCGGCATTTATCAATTTAAAAAATATTGCCGTCAAATACATCGGATTGTACTCATAAGCAAAATCCGCCCAAAGCGATATGGTTCCCAACAATGGATTGTCATAAGAAAGATAAGGTATATGGAGCAATGCATTTTCATCTATGGTTGCCGTACACCCTTCAATCGGTGGCGCCTCTCCTCCACGAACGGCACGGACAGAGCTGAATCTCAGCTTATTGACGCGGCCGTCGTTTCCGTTGTAAAAGTTTGCGCTCCATGCGGAGTTCGTATTAAAGACGTCGGTAGTAGAGGACCAATAATAGGACGAACCAGTATCGGGGAAATAGGCAGTGTCAATTGATGGATCATAACGGCTGAAATCCACCAAGCTTCGCAACTGTCTTTTGGTGGGCAACCGCCAGTCCGTATAACCGCCATGATTCAGCTCTTCACAATAAGCCAGGGCCTGCTCCCAGGTCATGATGGAAGAACTTGCTTTTTGCCACATCAGGCCTGTGGATTTGTCTGTCACGGTGCCATCTCCGTTGTCAACATAATCACCGGCAGCAGTCAAGGCAGCGTCCAATGATCGATTGCCCACAGCTTCAAATGACCCGATTGACAAAATACCCGGTGATTCGGACTGCCCTCCGCGAACGGCTCGGGCATAAGTGCTGAAGTTCTTATCAAAGCTGCCGTCGTAGCCGTCGTAGAAGTATACGTACCACGCGAAGGTTTTATCCATTGCAAAGGTCGTCGAAGACCAATAATAAGACGTCTGCATAACAGGAAAATAAGTGGTATCGATAGCCGGCTCCGGTGCCTGAATATCGTAATTGATGAGCGTGCCCAGTTCCTTGACGGTGGGCATCCGCCAGTCTCCGTAGCCGCCGTAGACCGCGACGTTCAGGGCATCGATGAAATCCTTGGTATCCGTGCCGATGCCCGGAGTACCGGGATAGGGATTGGTTGGGTCGTACCAGGAATAGAGATTATCCTTGTCATGGATTGTCCCATCACTCGTCTTCGACTCCCAGATCAGGCCGGTGACATTGTCTTTCACCAACACCCAATACTCGGCCGAATCCGGTAGTATATTGCCGCTGCTGTCCAGCTTGGTGTAGGACATCGGGTTGATGCTGTAGTTGGCGTCCTGTCCGTAAAATGGCTGACCGGGTGAAGGACAAGGGATTTCAACGGTGTTGTTGTAACATTTGGTTTGCCCTGAATCGGGTACGGGTGCAGCCCACACAAACTCTGCAACCATAAGAATAATGAATCCGAAAATCCTTGCCCATGTTTTGTTCATGATGTTTTCCATTTATTTTTGATGTTTAACGCATTCAAACGTCCGTTGTGATCCGGATAAGCCCTCAC